>Ga0114980_10000217_pt1 | contig 40312 bp, 25 predicted proteins | sample S_140806_EF_Meta_FD_87018 | JGI IMG/M metagenome (GOLD analysis project Ga0114980, IMG submission 87018) | Freshwater microbial communities from Lake Simoncouche, Canada to study carbon cycling - S_140806_EF_MetaG | ecosystem: Environmental > Aquatic > Freshwater > Lake | place: Lake...
CTGAGTAGTTGAATAATTTGATCATGATTACAAGAAGCATCAGCGTAGGAATGGCCAGAAGATGCTTGTACCAACGTTTCAGGAAATCAGAGATGCGTTCACTTCTCTTTTTCATTTACGATCGGAGGTTTTGTAATGCGCGTAATGGAATACAAGGTGAGGCCCACAACAAGCATGTATACTACAAAACCTGCAATGTATTTCCAATTCCAAGTTGTTAATGACTTCTGAATTACAACAATCAAAGTGAGTGAAATCACTGAAATTCCTGCGTATGTCATTGCCACCTGACTATCGCTCAAACCAAGGTAGGAGAGATGGTGAGTGGTGTGATCTTTACCGCCTACGAATGGAGATTTTCGCTTTAACAATCGATTAATGACAACAGTAGTTGTATCTACGATTGGAATGAGAAAGGCAATTCCAACACAAACAATTTGCTTTGAGCGGATGAAGTTCTGGTTGATGTCTGGATGATTCCAGAAATATTGAATGCCGACAATGGCCAATACTATTCCGAGGAATTGACTTCCAGTATCGCCCATGAATAGCCGCGATGGATGCCAATTGTAGAACAAGAATCCAAGTATCGATCCACACACGCCGATAATAACAATCATATGCGAGTTAAAGTAATCTTGCGAAAGGAGTAAGATCACCAATGCTTCAATCAAGATGAACAAAGAAACAATAGCGGTAATTGCATCCATATTATCCAACATATTGATGGAGTTCATGAGAGCAACAACCCAAAGAATAGTGAAGACAATGTTCACCACGAGATAGTCGGAAATTTCTATGAGATGTCCAGAAGTTGCAACTATTAGTCCGCACAAACACTGGACCACGAACTTCAATAACGGTTTTGTGTTGTATGCATCGTCTGCTAATCCCATTAGAAACGCCAGGGTAACAGAAGCCATCATTCCGAGCAAAGGCTTATCGAGCGGAATAAACTTGTATGGGAAGAAAATAGAATAGCAAGCGATGGAAATTAGAAATAGGAAAAAGAATGTAATTCCACCGAGAGAAGGTTTTTGTGTAGGTGCCCAACGAATTAAATCACCTTCAACACGAATCCCCAAATTGCGAGAGAAACGAAGAAATAGCCCGTTCATCATCACGGAAATGACGATGGAGAAAATGAAGAATACTGCATAAATCAGGACGAAATTGCTGCTCATTTGGGTGGTTAGTTGCTCCGCCAAAGATACGGATAATGCGTGCTACTACTCACGGAAGGGCCAGCTAATTGACCAGTCGAGATTATAGCGTTAAGAAACTGTATCTGAGATAATTAATAAGAGAAGGGCGAATGGAATCCTTCAATTTTTTCACCTTCAGCATCTTTTGGAGAAATCAATGGATTAGCAGTACCCCAATCAATGTTTAACGTAGGGTCGTTCCATAACAAACATCCTTCGCTAGCCTTATTGTAAAACCCAGTGCACTTGTAGTGAAAGATTGTATTGTCTTCAAGTGCAACAAATCCGTGCGCGAAGCCAGGTGGAATGTAGAACATTAAATTGTTTTCACCTGTCAGAAGAACTTTCTCATGCTTGCCGTACGTTGGTGAACCTTTTCGGATGTCAACTGCAACATCCACTACCGATCCTGAAATCACACGTACCAACTTTCCCTGTGCATAGGGCGGGGCTTGAAAATGCAAGCCTCTAAGCACATTGGCTTTTGAAGTTGATTGATTGTCTTGCACGAAATCTACGTCGGCAACGAGCGATGTGAAACTTTGCTTGTTGAATGTTTCAAAAAAAGCACCTCGATCATCGCCGAAAATTCGCGGTAGAATCGTAACTAATCCAGGTATAGAGAGCTTGGTGACTTCCACTTTATTTTCTTCTGAATATCCGTGAGAAAATTCCTTTAGAACTAGCCCTTTCCTGATCGTCATAATAACCATAGCCATAACCATAGCCGTAACCGTAACCGTAACCATAGCCATATCCTGCTCCGGAACTTTTGCGTTCAATGTCTACACCGTTCAGCACAACAGCCAGTTTACGAATGTTATTTTCATTGTGCAGTCGATCTACAATATGTATGAAATTCTTACGCGAATATTCTGCACGGAAAATATAAATAGGGTAGTCCGCTTTCTGGAAAATGTGTATTCCATCTGTTACAAGTCCTACAGGAGGATTATCTACAATGATGAAGTCATATGATTTCTTGAATGTTTCAATTATCTCCGACATACGATCTCCAATGATCAACTCAGATGGATTAGGAGGAATAGGTCCTGCGGTAATGAAATCCAGGTTATCTGAAGAGCTTTTGCGGATACAATCTTCAACCTTATCGCGACCAATGAGCAATGTACTCATGCCTTTCTCATTGGAAACATTGAAGCCCAAATGAATTTTCGGCTTACGCATGTCAAGGTCAATGATGATCACTTTCTTGCCACTATAAGCAATTATTCCAGCTAGGTTGATGGCCACAAACGTTTTTCCTTCTCCCGAAATAGTTGATGTCACCGCCAGTACTTTCGGACCTGGTGTGTTATCAATAAACTGAAGATTGGTGCGCAAAGAACGGAATGACTCGGAGATGAGTGACTTTGGATTTTTGTCGACAATGAGTTGTGAAACGGGAACGTCGTGCTTGTATTTAGGAACAATTCCCAAAGCGCTCACGGAAGCATTTGTATGTCTAAGAATCTCATTCAAACTGTTGATTGTATCGTGCAAGAAGTAACGGATAATGACCAGGATAATACTTATGAGCGTTGCGATCAGAATAAACGTAATCACAGTAGTGCGGCTCGAAGGTCGAATAGGAATAATGGGAACACGCGCTTTTTCTAATACAACGTGCTTCGCAGTGAATCCAGCCTCCGAAATAGAATACTCTGTTTTTCTTTCCAGCAATAGGTTGAAGAATTTCTCATTGATATTATACAAGCGCTGCATCTCCGCGTACTTGAATGAACTATCAATATTGCTCTCAGCTCCATGGTGCTCGTAGCCTCCCATTCGCTGTGCAATGGCGTCACGCTTAATCTCTCCTTGCTGCAGGAGAACATCTACACTTTTGATTAGTATTGATTTTTGCACATCAATTTGGTAATCAAGAGACTTTACCTCATCACTTCCTGGTTTGGCAGTATACAGTGCACGTTCCCGTTCATCTACTAGTCGAGAAAGATTAGAAAGTGGCAACGTCAGCGCCTGACCTGCTTCAATGCTTGAGAGTAATGCCATGATAGACTTTACATCCGTATTTGGATCCGCCAACTTTCCTGATACCTGTTTCAATACTTGTACCTGCAGTTCTACATCGGTAAGTTGACTTTCCAATGAACCATAACGCGTGAAGTTGTATGCGTCAAGTTCTGGGTCATTTACTGGACCCATTAAATGTTTGTATTTGTCAATTGAATCTTCAGACGCTTTCATGCGTGATGTCACTTGCGCCAATTGATCATCGATAAACAATATTACCTTCTTCGAACTTTCACTTCGGCGTTCAACGTCATACTCTATGAACTCGTTTGCAACAGCATTGGCCAGATCATACGCCTTAACAGGATTATTCACCTCGAAAGAAATCCGAACTGTTTTAGCTGCTTCATTCACCAGAATCACAGAAAGCTGTCCTGCGTAAACATCTGGCAACGCTTCTGGATCATTCAGTGTAAAATAATATTTATTGCTACCATTATCATTGGCAAGCATGTCTTTCATATTAGGCTCATCAATAGAAACCATTAAAGACATGTTGGCAAATTCAACCCATGCGTTGGGCGTGAAAGATCTTTCTGTTTTTACACCGCTCTCTAGTACGGTGATTTTACCTGACTTCAGGTCGCCATTGAAAATAATGTCATTTCGTGACCCGTAAGCAGCAGGTGTTTTAATGATGTATGAAACAGAATAGGGCGAAGTTTTATAATGTTCATTGGTCTTTATTCTCCCTTCTGCAAAATAGCTGATTTGAAGTGGTAGTTTCAAAAGCGCGCGCTTCAGAAATACCTTGGAGCGGATGACTTCAATGGCAGATGCAACTTCATTAATATCCTCATTGAAAGGGCTGTTCATGTCGAGCACTTTCGATGTATTGTCAATATTTATTTGGATTATGGATGCTGCCTCGTAATAATTTTGAGAATACCGGAGATACAACCAAGCTGATGCCATGGCAACGGTCATCAACAATGCAATCCATATCAAACTTTTCTTGGCGATATATACAAACAATCCGAACTCAAACTCCACACTGAAGTTGGTCAGACGTTCTTTGTATCTGTCGAACGTTTCGCTTCCGTCTTTCATCTGCGCCTGTATCATGCGATTATAGACGGCTTAGAATTACATATAGTGTGAAAGCTGTAGATAGCAATGAAAAGACTGGGGTCACTTCCTGAAGTGTCCTAGATGCGAATCTCCTTCTAGGTTCTACATAAATAATATCATTTGATTGAACGACAATACTTCCTTGTTGAATGCCTTCTATAGTTGAAAGGTCGATTTTATAGATTTTGGGATTGCCAGGATCATCTGTTTGTCGAATTAACTTGATTTTATTGGATTTGCCATTTGCGGAAATTCCTCCTGCCAATGCGATGGCTTCAAATACAGTGGTGTTGTTATTTGAAAGTGGAACAATTCTAGCTGCACCCGCTTCTCCAGGAAAAACAATAACTCTACGGTTTACCACGCGCAACATCGCAAAAGGTTTTACATAATATTCCGCATATCTCTCCTCAAGGTGAAGTTCTGCCTCGCGTAAAGTCATACTATCTAATTTTACAAAACCAAGAATAGGTAGTTTTACATTTCCTTGGTTGTCTAATGTGTATTCAAAACCCTGTCGAATAATGGTGTTGTTGTTAGCGCCTACACCCGAGGTAATAAGGTCAATCATTTTAAAGCCGTCGTTCGCAAAGAGTCTAAATTCTACTACATCGTTTGGTGCAAGACGGTATTCAGATGAGAATGTCGCGGAATCTAACTTCAATGTATCATAAACATATCCTCGCGGAGTAGTTAACATCGCGTTGGGATACAATACGCGGCAACTGGACATGAACAGTAGAAATGCTGGAAAAAGTAACAGGGCAAGCCTGAACAAACTTTTCTGTTTCATAAGTGAGGGATCATTCGAACAACAAAGTTATCAAAATCACTCATTTCTCCTCATTTTCAGGGAACAATCGGCCATATAAGTTGGCCATATCATGTACCAAACGAGAATAGTGATAGCGTATCATCACACGCTCTGCGGCTTTGTTCGCCATTTGTTGTCGAAGTTGGGTGTCGGTGATTAGTCGCGACAAGTAGTTTGTGAAGGATTTTGTGTCGCCTGGCTGACAGAGAAACCCAGTTGAATCATGGGCAACAATATCCTCTACACCACCAGCCAATGTGCTCACGACTGGACAAGATGCAGCATGTGCTTCAATCAAACTAACAGGTGTTCCTTCATTCCAGGAGGTAAGCGCAACAATATCGGTCGCGGCGAGAACAGTGTCAACTTCTTTAATCCACGAAGTAAAGAGAATAGGTTCTTTTCCAGGTTTAACTCCGAAGTTGAGGCCGAGTTGTGTTGCTTTTGCAAGAAGTTCCTCTTTCAATTCACCATCACCTACAACAAGCGCGCGCACTTGACCATTGGAGTTCGATAGTATTTCTGCCATAGACTCCAGAAACATACCGTGATTTTTCACTGGAACTAATCGCCCAATAATAGAAACTACAATTTGATCAGGTTCAATCATCCAAGCTTTGCGGAATGCATTGCGCTTATTCTCTCGATTTTCATGGAATCGATTCAGATCAAAGCCAAGTGGAATTACGTTCACCTTCGCAGGATCACAGATGCGATGTACTTCTGTCAATTCCTTCTTCTGTTGCTCGCTAATCGCAATAATTGCGCTGGTACGTTTCCCTAGAAATCGCTCGATAGCTTTAAATACCGAAGTAGTTACTTTGCCAAAATACGAGTGGAAAACATGTCCGTGGAAGGTATGAACGATAACTGGAACACCTTCGTGTATGGCAGCGAGGCGACCCAATGCGCCTGCCTTTGAAGCGTGTGTGTGAACAATATCGGGCTTATATTCCTGAATAATTTTTCTGATTGCTCTGTATGCCCGGTAATCATTCAGTGGATTAATGCTTCGTTTCATTCCCTCAATGATGCGTGGCTTTAATCCCAGGCTACTTACGATATGATCTGAGCTTGCTTCACTTTCATCTTTCTCTCCACCAATGAGTAGAGTTTCGTAATTCGATGGAATATACTTGGTGAGATATGCAACGTTGTAAGTTGGGCCACCCAAATTGAATCGATTGATAATGCGAAGTACTTTGGGCATATTTCAACAAATAGGTTTCAATTGTTTTCGGCCGCTGCATTCAGGTGGAGGGAACAAGCTCGACTCGGGTCAACAAAAGTACAATTTACCAGAGATTTTCCACTTCACCAAGACCATGTCGAATCACTTCGAACGATCCTCCGGTTGCATCAATCACTGTAGATGTTTGCATTTGCGGATAGCCACCATTGATCACGAGGTCTACTTTGTCTTTAAAATGTTCATAGATCGTGTTTGGATCGGCAAGAAAGTCCATCAATTCTTCTTCGTTGGTATGAGCAGAAGAAGAAACAATGGGATTATCTAGTTCACGGATAATTTCACTTACGATTTTGTTGTCGGGCACACGAATTCCGATCGTCTTTTTTTTGTGTAGAAAGAACTTTGGAACTTTGTGGTTTGCCTCAAGAATAAACGTGTAAGGGCCGGGGAGGGCTTTCTTCAAAACGCGAAAAACGGGGTTGCTGAATGGAATGGTGAAATCAGCAAGATGCGAAAGATCGTGACAGATGATCGAAAAGTTCGACTGCGTGACTGGAATTCCTTTGATTTTGCAAAGTCGTTCAAGCGTCTTGGGCTTGGTGATATCGCATCCAATTCCATAAACGGTGTCTGTGGGATAAACAATTATTCCGCCTTCTCTTAGAATATCAGCAGCCCGAACTATCGCAAGATGATCCGGGCTGTCTGGATTAATATGAACACGGCTAGCACTCTTAGACACGGCAACTGAGTTTGTATTTAGAATACGATTTCAAGCGAATTTAGTTACACAATGTAAGAACCATTCGATTGCAATTTCATCCAAGTCTCAGTTAACGTTTAAAGCGTCCTAAGCGAATTTCTTTGCATCAACAAGGAACTGAGCAAGTCCGCTATCTGTTAATGGATGCTTGAGTAAGGCAGTTATTACACTTAGTGGACAAGTTGCTACATCAGCACCAATTGTTGCGCATTCGATGATATGCATTGGGTGACGAACAGAAGCCGCGAGAATCTGCGTATTGAATCCGTAGTTATCATAGATCGTTCTGATTTCTTCAATCAGTCCTAAACCATCTACAGAAACATCATCCAAACGCCCAATGAACGGTGACACGTAAGTGGCACCTGCTTTTGCAGCCAAAAGCGCTTGACCAGCAGAGAATACAAGTGTACAATTCGTACGAATTCCCTTAGACGTAAAATACTTGATTGCGCGAATGCCATCCTTGATCATTGGCACTTTCACAACGATTTGCTCGTGCAGTTTAGCAAGTTCTTCACCTTCACGAATAATTCCTTCGTAGTCAGTTGAGATGACCTCCGCGCTCACATCGCCTGTAGAAATATTGCAGATATCCACATAATGTTTCATCACCGCCTCTTTGCCGGATATTCCAACCTTCGCCATTAACGATGGATTGGTAGTCACACCGTCAAGTACGCCCAATTCCTGTGCTTCTTTGATCTGTGCGAGATCTGCTGTATCAATGAAAAATTTCATAGCTGAATATGTTTTTTAGATCTTCAAAAGTAGTTCAATGAGCGAATGGTTGAGAATCGAAGTATTAACAACTTGCCAACGACTCAGCGATAAACTTCATACCATGCGCAATCTAATACACGATCATCGGTCGTTCGGAAATCACGTAGAGCGAGGCCGGCTTCTCTAGCACCTAATTTCTTTGCAACTGCAATGGACGCATGATTTTCTGGCCAAATCCTTAATGTGATTTTTTCCATTTTAAGTACTTGAAAAGCCCATTTCACAAGCATCTGAGCGGCCTCTGTGGCGTATCCATTTCCTGCATGTGACTGGTCGATCAAATAACCCATATCACATTTGGGTACGGACCAGTCAAACTTGGTAAACAAGAGGTGTCCAATGAGTTGATCATCCTGTTTTCTGAAAATCCCGCAGATGAGGAATACGCCAGCTTTGCGCTCAGCATTTTTGGAAGTGATATACCGCTTGGATTTTAACACGGAAGAAGTAGCCGCGAAAGACTGGGGAAACGTATGAAGCAATTGCTCCCGATTAGACCTCATCATTACAAACAATGCAGCCGCGTCTTTAAGTCCGTATGGTCGGATTACAATTCTGCCGTTTTCGAGGATAGGGGGTGGAATGTTCACTTTCGGGCAAAAAAAGTGGGTAAGCTACTTACATCGCACCGCTCAACCACCTACCCTTGCTCCCTTCCGGACCTGGGGGATTCAGCAGGAGCTGGTCGTATAAGACTTACCCATTACAAATGTAGAAAAACTTTGGAGTTTTGATGCAAAAATCTTGATTTATGGAAGTTCTCGATTAAAGTGGAGCATTCCAGTTCCAAGCGCTAGGAACTTTTAACAGGCTACATTTTAGCATTATTCTATCTTTGCCTGACTATGAAAACCAGAATTTCACATGCTGCCGCTTTCGGGGTAGCAACAGGCATGGCCGTTATTATTTTTTCGCTGATCGTTTATTTGATTGGCATAAAGAATTCGGCTGTGAATTACATTTCGTATCCAATTGCGATTACAATCGCCGTGATTGGGGTGAAGAAATGGCGTGAACAGACGGGAGGATATTTAACCTATGGTCAGACCTATGTTCATTTGATCCTGCAAACTGTATTCTATTCGATTTTGATTACCGCTTGGACGCTGGTATTCACACTCTATATCGCACCGGGTTTGATGGAAGATCAAATGTTGATCCAGCAGGCGAAGATGGAAGAACGAGGAATGTCTGCGGCAGAAATTGAGATGGCGATGGGATATGCGCGTAAATTCTCAACGCCTCCCATGCTAGCGATCTTTGGATTCCTTGGTAATATGATCATGATTGGCGTAATTCATTTGATTGTTGCCGCAGTTGCGAAGAAAGATCCTCCGTCAACACCATTCGATGTACCATCAGATTCTCAGAAAAGTATTCCTCCTCAAGCGTAGTTCATGCAGATTTCAATAGTAATCCCATTATACAACGAAGAAGAATCGCTGCCAGAGCTTCACGATTGGATCGTGAAAGTGATGCAAGCGAACAATTTTTCATACGAGATCGTTTTTGTTGACGATGGAAGTAAGGACAAATCATGGAAAGTAATTGAATTGCTTTCAGAGAAAAATCCTGCTGTGCGGGGAATTAAATTCCGTCGCAATTATGGTAAATCGGCTGCACTGCAAACTGGATTTGAAGCGATTCGTGGCGATGTTGTGATTACAATGGATGCAGATTTGCAAGATAGTCCTGAGGAGATTCCAGACTTATATAATCGTATTGTTACTGATGGATTTGATTTGATTTCAGGGTGGAAACAAAAGCGATACGATCCTATTACAAAAACGATTCCGACAAAACTATTTAACTGGGCTGCAAGAAGAATGTCTGGTATTTATCTTCATGACTTCAATTGTGGATTAAAGTCGTATCGTCATGATGTAGTGAAGAGTATTGAAGTATATGGAGAAATGCATCGCTACATTCCGGTGATCGCGAAGCGTGCAGGTTTTACGAAGATTGGAGAGAAAGTAGTTCAGCACCAATCACGCAAGTATGGAACAACGAAGTTTGGTCTGGAGCGTTTTGTAAATGGATTCCTTGATCTCGTTTCTATTTCTTTCGTAACGAAATTTGGAAAACGGCCTATGCATTTTTTCGGATTGCTGGGTACGCTGATGTTTATGGTTGGTTTTTTCGCTGCTGCATGGCTAGGTGCAAGTAAAATGTGGGTCGTGTATTACGAACATGGTGTTGCAGAGCGCGTAACGCAAAGTACGTGGTTCTATATTGGATTGACTTGCATGGTTCTCGGAACACAACTTTTCCTAGCTGGATTCCTAGCTGAGTTAATTGGAAGAAATTCGCCAGATAGAAATACTTATCTCGTTGAGAAAGAAGTAGGAGAGGGCATCGCCTAGTGAATCAAGTTAAAAAAATCCCTGAGTATAAGAACATGCAGGGATTTTTTTTGCGTATGATTTTATCTAGAATAGCGGCTTAAATAGTGGTTGGCTCTTGTGACCTACAAGAATTAATGAGAATTCCCAAGCACCACGATTTCCGGTGTATCCGCTAAGACCTGAAATGTTCACGTCATAGCTGAAGCGGAAAATGCTCTTGCCTTGACGGAATCCGATGTGTGCAATGAATGCGTCTTTCACACGATAATCTGCTCCGATGATTGCGTCTAAGGATGAATTCTTAATGGTGTAATAGAACAATGCTCCGAAGTTCATTTCACCCGCTTTCGCCTGATTCATATAAAGGAAACGAGGAGAGAGCATCATGTCTTCTCGCAACTTCATGTCGCAACCGCCGGAAAGATTGAAGCGCATTGGCATCTTACTTTTTGTACCGGTGAGTGATTCATTTGGTTTAGTCAAGTGCTGAATTGCGAACGATCCGAACGGGAGATATTTTGCCGAGCGCGCAACGTATTTGTAGTGAATCCCAATTGCTGCATCAAAGCTTACACGATTTAGCTGAACGAAATTTTCTCCATCTTCCAGTGCAGAGTTGAAGGTTCCTGAACTATTGTCGTACTGCTCATCAAACGTATAATCGGCATGGTTTACGGACTTGTAAATGATACCCATCTGCACACCTGCAGTTAAGTAATGATCGGTGCTGGTGTTCATGATGTTGTATGCACCGGATGCCATCGCTTGCATCGTTCTGAACATACCGGGAGCTGCGTTGTTGCTGAGGAGAAAACCACCAACACCCCATTTCTGATCCAACTTACTTAATGGCATATCGAATGAAATGAAAGCCGTGTTGAATGGTTTCAATCCAAGCGATCTCCATTGTGCGCGGTAGTCTGACGTAATCCGGTAACTACCCGGTTCACCTTGGAACATGCCGCTTGTGGCCGGGTTCATGTATAAGTTCGCAATATCATACTGTGCCAGGTGAAAGTCCTGCGCATGAAGTGTAAATGATGCTGCGATAGCGAGAAGAGCGAAGTATTTTTTCATAATCGTTATCTCAAAATTGTTACTGATCCGTGAGTATTAACTGGGTTACCATCTACAGTTGTTCCGGTTAGTGTCCAAATGTACGTTCCTGCTGGCTGAGGTTTGGTTTTGTATGTTCCGTCCCAACCAATGCTTTGTGTATTGGACGAGAATATCAGGTTGCCCCATTCATTGTACACTCTTAATTCCATATCAAGCAATGGTCCACCACGAACAAGCAGCACATCATTGTGGCCGTCACCATTTGGTGTAAATGCTTCTGGCAATACTGGTGGAGTTACAGTGTCACTGCATGCGATAAGTTGAACAGTATCAGCTAGAATTGACACGCAACCTGAATCACTTAGAACAGTAAGCGATACAACATAGAATCCAGTATCAGGGTAAGTGTGTTCAGGATTCTGAAGAGCCGAGTTTGTTGAATCTCCAAAGTTCCACGACCATGATACAATATTGCCCAGTGATATGAATGAAGAATCAGTGAAGTTCATATCTGTTCCGCATGTTGTAGTTGATCCCCAATTGGAAACGGGAGCTGCATTGATGTAGATGTTTTGTGAGAGTGTGTCTGTACATCCTGCAGCTGTAGTAACGACAAGTGTCACAGTGTGATTGCCTGTACTTGGGAAAGTATACGTAGGGTTTTGCGCTGTATCTGTTGCCGTATCGAATGTCCAATTCCAAGATACAATTGCTCCATTCACATTGCTGGAAGAGTCGGTGAAGACGGTAGCGACGTTTTCACAATGATTGGCTATAGCGAAATTTGCAATTGGTGTACTATTAATTGTAATGGTCAATTGATCGCTTACGACTGAACAGAAGTTTGTACTATCTCCAGTAAGCGTAATCACCGCCGAACCAGAAGCAATATCGTTTGGTCCAGGAATGTACACTGCATTCAATGCGGTTGCGTTCGGCACAAACGTACCATCTCCATTCGTTGACCAAGTACCGCCAGTGGTGTTGGTAAGTGCTCCGTTCAACGTAACAGTTTCTCCCGAACAAATGAGTGCACCTGATCCTGCTGAAACAATTGGTGCTTGAACAATAGTGAGCGTAACTGTATCTGATTCTGGCAAACAAGAGTTTGTTGCATTGAGAACCAACGTCACCGTTCCATTTGCAGAATCATTAGCACCTGGAGTATATACCGCGTTCAATGTAGAATCATTTGGTGAGAATGTACCATCGCCGGACGTTGTCCACACGCCGGAACCAGATCCTCCTAATACATTTCCATTAAGCGTAATTCCACTGCCATCTCCGCACACCGAAGTATCGTTACCTGCCAGTGCCAAGGGAGCAGGAGTAATGGTAATTACCATTGAGTCTGAAACTTGGAGACACAATCCATTATTAGTTGAAGTGAGGTACACTGTTATCGATCCATTTGTTGTGTCTGCCGAGCTGAATACATATGAAGCATTCAGTGTTGTGTCGTTAGGTACAAACGTTCCACTTCCATTGGTGGTCCATGTTCCACTCGAAGCACCTCCAGTTATTAAACCGTTCAATTGCGCACCTGGAATACCTGTACAAACAGATTGATCAGCACCAGCATTCACAACGGGTGCATCTGTAATCGTGATGAGCATGCTATCGATCGTAGGACTGCATAAGCCGTTGCCAGTTGTAGAAATGTATATTATTACTACACCATTCGCGGTATCGATTGGTCCCGGTACATATGAAGTATTCATGCTTATGCTATCGGGCGAGAATATTCCATCACCATTCGAACTCCATAGTATGCCTGAAGCAAGATATACAGTTCCTGAAAGATTCACTGTTGCATTGTTTGCACATACTGTTTGATCAGGTCCCGCTGTAACTTCAGGTCCAGGATTCACAATGATGTATAAAGTATCCGAAGATGCTGTACATCCTCCATTGTTTGTTGATGTAAGGACGACCATTACAGGACTGACCAGTGTATCGGCATTGGTAGGTGTATACGATGCACCAATAGTCGTATTCGATGGTGTGAAAGTTCCAGATCCATTTGGAGTGGTCCAGATTCCGGTTCCGCTGCCTCCTGTAATTGTTCCTGTAAGCGCTACCGCATTGTTCGCGCAGGAAACAAGGTCAGGACCTGCTACTGCGGTAGGAGGAGGAGTGATTGTCAAGATCACGCTGTCGTCTTCAGCCAGACACAATCCATTTCCAGTAGAGGTGAGCACAAGTATTACACTACCTGAGGTAATATCTGCGTTAGAAGGAATGTAGGTCACGTTGAGTGCGGCATTATTCGGAACGAATGCTCCAGTTCCAGAGCTAATCCAAACACCAGTATTTGTTGCTCCACTTATCATTCCATTAAGTAGAGCATTTGGATTATTTGCGCATGCTTGAATATCTGGACCTGCATTTACTAGGGGAGCATCGGTGATGGTGATTGTTATTGATGAGGAGGTAGCAATACATCCTGCTGTAGAACTAAAAGTTAAGACTACCGTTCCTGACGATGTATCGGTCGCTGAAGGAGTATAGGTTGGATTTAGATCCGTGTTCGATGGCGAGAAAGTTCCCGTTCCAGAAGTTGTCCATATTCCTGACCCAGTGGTACTAGTTCCACCAACCACTACGACGGCATTATTTGCACATACGGTTTGGTCGGGTGTTGTGGTAACACTAGGCACAGGAGCAAAAATGATCAGTACGGTATCATCTTCTGCAAGACATGTTCCATTATTCCCTGACGTAAGCACCAAGAGCACTTGTCCTGCAGTGGTATCCGATGTGCTAGGAACATATGTTGCATTTAATGTTGTGTTGTTCGGTACAAATGATCCAGATCCAAGAGTTGTCCATGTTCCCGAACCTGTTGATGAAGTTCCGTTCAGGACAGTATTCGGTGAAGAGATACACGTTAGAATAGTGTCTCCTGCAACAACAAACGGAGCATCGGTGAACGTAACCTGTAATGAATCTGTAACGGCATTACACAATCCATTTCCTGTTGTAGTGAGGTATAGCGTAATCTGTCCTGCTGCTGTATCTGCTGATGATGGGACATACGTGGTAGATAGAGCCGTATTGCTAGGAGTAAATGTTCCTGATCCACTTGTTGACCATTGTCCCCCTGTTGCTACTGAAACACTTCCGTTCAGACTAATGTTCGAGTTGTTTCCGCAGACGCTTACATCTGCACCTGCTGTTGCAATAGGTGCATCCGTAATTGTGATCACTAACTGATCTGAAACTGACAAGCATCCTCCGTTGTTGGTTGACGTCAACGTAAGCGTTACTGTTCCTGCTGCGGTATCAGCTGCACTAAGAATGTAGTTTCCGTTCAATCCATTTGGTGCGAATGTTCCTGTTCCACTTGTCGTCCAAACTCCATTACCCGTAGATGATGAACCTGACAATGGAATAGGTCCATTATTCGCGCAGGTAGTAATTGCATTACCTGCCACAACGACTGGTGGTTGCGTGTAAATAATGGAAACGGTATCAGTGACACTTAGACAATTTCCGTTGCCTGCACTGGTGAAAGTCAAAAGAACGGAACCAGAAGCAACATCTGCTGGTGATGGGATGTATGTTCCGCTCAGTGTTGTATTATTTGGACTGAACGTTCCTGTTCCTGGAGTACTCCAAGTTCCACTCCCAGTTGATGAGGTTCCTGAGTACAGTGCACTTGGATTGTTGCTACAACGGAATATTGTCGCGCCAGCCTCTACGGTAGGAGCATTGGTGATGGTCACCAACAGTGTATCAATTACTGACTGACAAGTTCCATTGAGTGTTGTGGTGAGGTATAGGGTAACAGATCCTGCAGCAGTATCTGCTGAACTTGGAGAATATGTCGCGTTAAGTGCAGTGTTCGATGGACTGAATGTTCCAGTGCCATTTGTTGTCCAAACACCTCCACCTGCAACAGTTATGATTCCATTCAGGGACACAAGTGCGTTGTTTGCACAAACAGTTTGGTTCGGTCCTGCGTTAGCTGTTGGTGCATCTGTAATTGTAATCGTAACCTGATCATTGTCTGATGGACAAGCACCATTAGCAGTAGACGTAAATGTGAGTATTACACTGCCTGCGGCCGTATCGGCATTGCTTTGAGTATATGTAGGATTCAATGAGTTTGATGACGGAGAGAATGTTCCTGAGCCACTTGTAGTCCATACCCCACTACCTGTGGTTGTAGTAGCCGAAATTATCACTCCAAGAGTATTCGCGCATATTGTTTGCGAAGAAGCTGCAGTAACTACTGGAATTTGATCTACAGTAACAATTTCTGTTCCTATAGGACTCAAGCATCCGTTGACGGTGATGGTACAAGTATATGTTCCAGCTTCAGTACTTGTTGCTCCTGGAATACTTGGGTTTTGTGAGGAAGAACTGAAACTGTTTGGGCCTGTCCATGTGTAAGTTGCTCCAACAACCGTATTCGCTGTAAGATTCAATGTTGAACCGGAGCAGATTGGGCTGTTACTGTTCGCGTTTGGTGCGGACGGAGTTGGATTGACAATTACCGTAACAGTGGCAGGTGCACTGGAGCATCCATTAAAAACAACTACCGTGTAGGTTCCACTCGCCGATACAGTTGCATTCGGAATTGTAGGGTTCTGGTTGTTTGAGGTAAAACTGTTTGGTCCATTCCACGTGTATGTAGCACCTGCAATTGTATCGGCATTGAGTTGCAAAGTTTGTCCTGAACATATCGGACTATTAGAGGTAACAGTAGGTGATGGTGGATTGTTGCTGATCAATACGGTAACCGTTCCAGCAGGACTCACACAACCATTTACAGAAACAGTTACAGAGTAAGTGCCAGATGCTGCAATGGTCACACCAACTATACTTGGATTTTGTAAGGTAGAGGTGAATCCATTCGGTCCTGTCCATGCATAACTTGCTCCCACTACTGCAGAAGTAGAGAGGTTAAGTGTTTGTCCGGCACAGAGCGGTCCATTGCTGGTAGGCGCTGGCGTTGCAGGAATAGGATTCACAACAACTGCAGTTGTACCAACTGAGCCAGTACAACCAAGGACAGTTACAGTTACAGAGTATGTTCCCGCAGAACTCAAGGTTGCAACAGGAATAGTTGGATTCTGGGAAGTGGCAGTGAATGCATTCGGCCCAGTCCAAGAATATGTTCCACCTGCAACAAGAGCTGCAGATAGGTTAAGAGCATCTCCATCGCAGATAGGTGAATTGCTGCTTGCGGCAGGTGCAGCAGGCGTTGGGTTAATAACTACAGTAACTGTTCCTGCGGAAGAAGTACAGCCGTTAACTGTAACGCTGAGCGAATATGTTCCAGCCATCGCTAATGTTGCAGCTGGAATTGTTGGGTTCTGTAATGAAGATGTAAAACTGTTTGGTCCTGTCCAAGTATAGGTCGCACCTACAACTGCTGAAGTGGTTAATGCAATCGTATTACCAGTGCATACAGGGCTATTGCTTGATGGAGCTGGAGCAACTGGAATTGGGTTCACAACAACTGTTGTAAGTCCAGCCGAACTCGCACAACCATTTAGTGTTACGGTAACTGAGTAGGTTCCAGCGTTAGTAAGCGTTACACCAGAAATAGAAGGGTTTTGTGTTGTCGAAGAAAATGCTGACGGACCTGTCCAAGAGTAGGTGCCACTTGCCAAATTAGATGCTGCCAGGTTCAGAGTCGATCCAACGCAAAGAGGCCCATTGTTTGTTGCTGTTGGTGCTACAGGTGTTGGATTAACAACAACACTTACTGTTGAAGCCGGACTTGCGCAACCGTTATTAATAACAAGCGTGTAAGTGCCTGCTGCAGCTAATGTAGCAGATGCAATTGTTGGGTTCTGCAAAGTAGACGTGAATCCGTTTGGTCCTGTCCACGAATAGGTAGCGCCTGAAACAAAGTTGGAAGTGAGATTTAATGCAGTACCTGTACAAACGGGAGAATTACTTGATAAGGTTGGTGCAGATGGTGGAGCATTTACAACAACGGTGACCGTACCTGCAGGACTGCTACAGCCGTTAACTGTCACAATCAAAGAATACGTTCCTGCTGCAGCTAATGTCGCAGCTGTAATTGTTGGATTTTGAAGTGAAGATGTGAACGCATTCGGTCCGGTCCAAGAGTAAGTTGCACCAACAACTGCTGTTGCAGATAAAGTTATTGTTTGGCCTGCGCAAATCGGACTATTGCTCGTTGGTGCAGGTGTTCCTGGTATTGGATTTACAGTCACAACGGTAGTTCCAAAAGTACTCGCGCATCCTGCGACGATAGCTGTTACGGAATACGTCCCACTTGCAGCAACTGTAGCTCCAATGATTGATGGGTTTTGTGTGCCAGAACTAAACGCGTTTGGGCCCGACCACGAATATGTTGCGCCAACGATATTAGTTGCAGTTAAGTTCAATGTTGATCCTGCGCAAATTGGTGTGTTACTTGATGCAGTTGGGGCTGATGGTGTTTGGTTTACTACAACGTTCGTTGTTCCAGCGGAACTCGTACATCCGTTCACCGTAACAGTGAGTGAATATGTTCCCGCCATTGCTAATGTTGCACCCGGACGTGTTGGATTTTGTAATGCAGAACTAAATGCAGAAGGTCCTGTCCATGAGTACGTAGCCCCAACTACAGGAGTTGTCGTTAATGTAATTGTACTGCCTGTGCAGACGGGTGAGTTACTACCCGGTGCTGGAGCTACTGGAATTGGGTTTACAGTCACTACTGTCGTTCCAGCAGTACTTGTGCAGCCTGCAACACTCGCGGTTACAGTATATGTTCCACTTGCTGCTACTGTAGCCCCAACAATGGAAGGATTTTGCGTTGAAGACGAAAATGCATTAGGTCCAGTCCATGAATATGTGGCTCCGACAATATTTGAAGCAGTTAAGTTCAATGTTGAGCCAGCACAAATTGGAGTATTGCTTGAAGCTACTGGCGCGGTTGGTGTTTGGTTCACCACAACGTTCACTGTTCCTGCAGAACTTGTACATCCTCCAACTGTTACTGTGACACTATATGTTCCCGACATTCCAACCACAGCTCCGGGACGTGTAGGGTTTTGTAATGTTGAAGTGAATGCAGATGGTCCTGTCCACGAATAGGTCGCTCCAACAACTGCTGGTGTACTCAACGTAATTGTATTACCTGAACATACAGGGCTGTTGCTCGTCGCTGTTGGAGTGGAAGGTGTAGGATTCACAACTACAGTTACTGTTCCTGCGGCACTTGGACAACCGCCCACTGTTACAGTTACAGAATATGTACCTGCGTTAGCAGCTGTTGCACCAACAATAGTTGGATTTTGAAGTGCAGATGAAAACGCATTCGGTCCGGTCCATGAATAAGTAGCACCAACTACGGCCGGGGTTGAAAGATTAATTGTGGTGCCTTGGCAAACAGGACTGTTGCTTCCCGCCGTTGGAGTTGCAGGTACGGGACTTACCGTAACTGTAGTTGTTGCAATTGCACTTGGACAACCCGCAACTGTTGCAGTCACTGAGTAAGTTCCACTAGCAGCAATAGTAGCCGAAGGAATCGAAGGGTTTTGTGTAGATGATGTAAATGCGTTAGGTCCTGTCCAAGCGTAAGTTGCACCAACACTATTTGTTGCGGACAAATTTAACGTTGTTCCTGCGCAAATTGGAGAGTTGCTTGATGCTGTTGGTGCAGCAGGTGTTGCGTTAACTACAACAATAACAGTTCCTGCGGCACTCGTACATCCGCCGACCGTAACAGTTACGCTGTAGGTTCCTGCCATGCCTAACGTAGCATTAGGGCGCGTTGGGTTTTGACTTGTGGATGTGAATCCTCCAGGTCCTGTCCAGGAATATGTTGCCCCCACAACAGCAGGAGTTGAAAGTGTAATCGTATTTCCTGTACAAACCGGCGTATTACTGCTTGCCGATGGTGCCGCGGGAGTAGGAGATATAGTTATAGGGACTTGGAGCGTATCCGTACAGCCAATTCCGGAAAATACAACAAGAGTTACCGTATATGTTCCACCGGTAGCATATGCGTGCGTTGGGCTAGCAAGATTGGATGTAGTTGCATCACCGAAGTTCCAATTATACCCGGTAATTGTTGTATTGGGCGAACTGTTGGAACTATTGGTAAATGTAACGTTGGTGCCCGCGCATTGCGGCGCGTTGTGGGTGAAGTTTGCATTTACAAATCCTACATCAACGGAGGCATAACTCGTATCTGCACACGAGGTTCCGGCGTTAATAATGAGCATTGTCGTGTATGTGCCCAGAGATGGGAACGTATAGCTTGGATATTCCAGAGTTGAAGTATCAGTAGTTACAGCAGTGTTCCCAAAATTCCAAGTCCAGTTGTTCGCAGCGGGATCGCTATTGTTAGGGAATACCACGTTAAGACCAGAGCACGCATTGATGGTGTCTCCCGGCACAATTAACGCTTGAGCTGGAGCAGGACAAAAAGTAATGTTGAATTGGAAATCGCGAGTAACTTCATTGATCAACACACTATTTCTGTATTCACGTACACGTACTCCAACAACGAATTGTCCAAGTAGTGTAGGTGTTCCACTTAATAATCCTGTTGTTGGATTCAGTGTCAACGGCGGACCTCCAAGTGGATTAGATGCTGAGAAACCACCTAGCCACGTTACAGGAGTAAATGTTGCTGTGTTACCTGGGAATGTTGGTGCAACATCATTGTATGGTGTATAGAATGAATAGGCTAATGAATCTCCGTCGGGGTCAGTTGCCACATGGTTGAATGTGAAAACATTTCCTTGACACAGAAATAGTGGTGGGAAAGCTGTAAATGAAGGTGAACTGTTCGCGATGAAATTGTTCCCAACAACATTCACATTATCGGAACGCAGAATTTCTCCTCCAGAAGCTCCATCGTACTTATGACGAATGATAATTTGTACGGTGTTTCCTATTAAAACACCTGTAGTCGCTGTAGCTGCTGTGAAGTCATCGTTCAGTATTCCATTCGTAGTGAATTGTACCAATGGACCTCCATTCAAACGGTAATAGGTGCGAATGGAATCTCCAGCTTCCATGTTACTGTTTTCTGAGTGATCAACTGAAAGCGTAACACCACTGGTATAAGAAGCAATATTGATTACTTGTGAAGTCCAAACAGTCAATCCGTTGTTCGCACCATTTGATTCGAATAGGTTATTGTTAACCTGTGCACTTGTCGCTGTAGTAGTACGTGTCCACGCTGTCGCTCCTGCGTCCGTTGTTGTTCCGTTCGCCAAAGTGAAATCTTCCAACCACACCGCTGAAGGACCAGGAATGTAGGTATACACGCTTGAACCAATTGTATTGCTTGAAGCATTTACGTTAGTAGTAGAAAGGTTACGGCAACACACTTGATAATAGCAGTGATAACCTCCAGGATTGGGAGGAAGATTGTTAACCGTAGCCGTATAGATTCTTTGTTCCACACACGGCACCGGAGTAGGAGGAACCGCACATGTATCAAGATTGGAGGGAACACTCGTGATTGCTCCTCCATTCATAGTAAAATCTTTTGAAGTAGAGAATGTTGCACCGTTAAGACCTCTAACATTGATCGTTACAGTATTAGGATATGCAGCCGAACCAGCTCCGCAGTCGCGATAGAGCTTAAGTGTGAATGTGTAACTCGAGCCTCCGTTATATACGTAGGTTAATGTACTTCCAACAATGTGTGTTGCAAATGCTTGCGACGAAAGTACAAGTGAGAATAAGGCAAGTAGAAATTTCTTCATACAGAGTGAATTAATACAATCAAAACAATAAATTTCTCTGGGGGGAAGGAGAAATGGCAGTGAAAAGTCAATACCAGTACCCGACCATAATTTCAGGTCGGACACCCCAAAAGTAGAACGTTTTTGTTAATAAAAAGTGACTGGCTAAGTCATTATTTTATACGTTAACTACGTGTAAATGTTCTCATTCTACAACCTGTTTAAGGCCTTGTTCGTCGAATTAAATCCTTGGCTGGTCAGTTCACATGTACATTACACGCAATTCTGGTGGTATTTAAGCGTTTAATTTGGAGGCAAGTTGTAACTTATAACGTGCGAAGGTCTTATAATCACAAATGGCGTGAGATTTGTAACAACTATCAAATCATTAAATTCGTAACTTTGTCCACTATGTTAAACATGCTGATTACCAAGATATTTGCCTGGATTAAAGGTGACTCTAAGCTGCAAGTGGTGGCTATTCGTGTAAAGCCTAGTACCATGCATCGCTTTATGATTTTGCCTGCAATGATGTGTTCATTGATTTCACTTGCGCAGGTTCCATCTGGAGTTTATCCCAACACAGTTGATGCAAGTGGAAAAAAACAAGGAGCTTGGAAGAAATTGGATGAAAATGGATCGGCTGTTTATGTAGGGCAGTTCAAGGATGACAAGCCATATGGAATGTTTACTTACTTCGATACAGAAGGAAGAAAGATGACAGAAATGAATTTCCTTTCTGGCGGTGCAGTGGCGTATGCGAAGATGTTTTACATCGATGGTAAATTACAAGCAGAAGGAAAATATGTGAATCAGCAAAAGGACAGCATCTGGAATTTTTATAATGTAGATGGTCTCTTCCTTTCTCAAGAGCATTGGTCAAAAGGGAAAAAAGAGGGTAAGGCAACTGTTTATCATCCGGGTACCAAACAACCTGCAAGCATAACCATTTTCAAAAATGGATTAGAGGAAGGTCCATACGTGGAATACTATCTCGAAGGACAAAAGAAAATGGAGGCGACATATGTTGCAGGAAATCTGGAAGGTACAGCAACGTGGTATTTTCCTGATGGAAGAATAAATATTATTGGTGCTTACCAACACGCAGTCAAGCACGGTAAGTGGACTTACTATATGGCTGATGGTAAAATCAAAGGAACCGAAACATGGAGTTTTGGGAAAATGACAAGTCAGGAACAGTTAATAAAGCCTGAGGATCTGAATAAAACAATAGAAAATCCACAAGACCCGAATCATAATCCAGATGCGGGCAATGGAGGAGGAGGAAATTGAAGTGACGGGTAAAGGAAAAGTACTTGTAGCAATGAGCGGTGGTATCGATAGTTCGGTAACGGCGCTCATGCTGCATAATGAAGGGTATGAAGTCATCGGTATTACGATGAAGACTTGGGATTATGCTTCTTCGGGTGGTTCTAAAAAAGAAACCGGTTGCTGCAGTCTTGATTCTATTAACGACGCGCGAATGCTCGCGGTGGACAAGGGATTTCCGCACTACATCTTGGATATACGTGGTGAATTTGGCGAGCATATCATCAACAATTTCGTAGAAGAATATTTAGCAGGGCGTACACCAAACCCATGCGTGCTGTGCAATACACACATCAAGTGGGATGCATTGTTGAAACGTGCAGATCAATTGGGCTGCGATTTCATTGCAACGGGACACTACGCCTCTGTTCGTGAAGAAAATGGTCGTTATGTGATCTCAAAAGGGAGAGACGAAAAGAAGGATCAATCCTATGTGTTGTGGGGTCTTTCTCAAGAGAGTTTAAAACGTACAATTTTTCCTCTTGGGAATTATGAGAAGCCTGTTATTCGTCAAATGGCTGCTGATGCAGGATATGGTGATTTAGCAAAGAAAGGCGAGAGCTATGAAATTTGCTTCATTCCTGCGAATGACTATCGCGCCTTTTTGAAACACAAAGTTCCAGGGCTCGAAGAGAAAGTTGATGGTGGAAATTTTGTTCGAACAGATGGGACTGTAATTGGTAAACACCGTGGATATCCATTCTATACAATTGGTCAGCGCAAAGGCTTAGAAATAGCTTTGGGTGAGCCAATGTTTGTGTTGAGTATTGATCCTGCGTCGAACACTGTAGTATTGGGAACAAAAGAAGAATTGGAGCGCCAGACGATGTGGATTCGAGACTACAATCTTGTGAAATATGAGCGTTTGCCAGTGAATTATACCGCATTGACGAAAATTCGTTACAAAGATTCAGGTGCAATGGCAACATTAACGGAAGAGGATGGAAAGATCAAAGTTGTTTTCCACAAACCGGTGACAGGTGTTGCACCCGGACAATCTGCTGTATTTTATGAAGGAGATGACCTGGTTGGTGGTGGATTTATTGACCGTAAAGTAGATTCAGTATCAATGTCGGCGTTGCAATCAGAATTGAAAAATAAGCTGTAAACATGAGACATAAACATACTACCCGTTTTTTAGGATTGGTGTTCATTGCTGCTGGATTACTCGCAGTTTTTACTACTAGTTGTAAGCAGGATGAACAACCGGTGAATGATCTTGGATACGCATATTTTCCGACAGCAATTGGACGTTGGGTAGTTTATGAGGTCGACTCAACTGTATACGACGATTTTCAAAACGATACGGATGTTTACCGTTACCAAGTAAAGGAGTTGTTGGAATCGTCTTTCATGGACAATGAAGGCCGTCCTGCAATACGTGTAGAGCGTTACAAGCGCTGGTACAATCCGAATTTACCGTACGATAGCATTCCGTGGTATCTCTCACGGGTTTGGGCGTTTACTAAGACGAATATTGGTGCAGAGAAGCTAGAAGAAAATCAACGTTTCATTCGACTTGTATTTGGTGTGTCGGAAGGAAAGACGTGGGATGGCAATGCATACAACACCATCGGACAATGGATGTACAAGTATACTGCGGTTGATGTTCCTTACACAATCAATTCATTTTCATTTGACTCAACAGTAGTCGTGGAACAAAAGAAAGAAGTGAATTGGCTGAATCACAGAGAATATACAGAGCGTTATGCGCGAAATGTAGGCTTGATTGAGAAGAGTATTGTTGATGTGAGTGATGATTCCGTGTTTGTAGGAATTCCTGTGTTGAACAGGATCAAAAGCGGAGTGGTTTATTCAATTAAATTAGTTGACTACGGTCCAAGATAGACACTATGAAAAAACTAATACTTATTTCCGCAGTTGGCTTTGCTTCACTTTCAATGGTAGCGCAAGTACCCATGAAATATTGGGTGCAGTTCACAGACAAAGGCAATAATACATTTTCCATCGCAAACCCTTCAGCGTATTTATCTCCTCGCGCATTGCAGCGTAGAACGAATCAGTCAATTGCAATTGATTCAACGGACTTGCCTTGTACACCTTTGTATGTTGCCGGTGTTGCCGCAACAGGCGTAACGGTGCATGCACAGTCTAAATGGCTGAATGGGTTGGTAATTGTCACTAGTGATACTAGTGCATTGACTGCAATTGCAGCTTTGCCATATGTTGTCAACACAAGTTTTGTGGGAATGCGTACGTCCAGCGACGCAGGCGATATCAAGTTCGCGGGAGAGACTTTCGGACCGATAAAAGCAACTTCAGAGAGAACTGGATTTGTGGAATCAACTATGCTCAATTACGGTACTGCATACGATCAGGCCAATCAAATCGGAGCCGTGTGTTTGCACAATGCAGGATTTTCGGGAGAAGGGATGGTGATTGCAATTATTGATGCAGGATTCCGTGATGTAGACATTCATCCTATTTATGATTCATTGCGCATCAATGGTCAGATTATGGGTACATGGGATTTTGTTGCAGGGGATACAAGTGTATATGAGGATAACTCACATGGTGCAATGGTTCTTTCGTGTATGGGAGCGAACGTACCAGGAACAATGGTGGGTACAGCGCCACATGCGAACTTCTGGTTATTGAGAAGCGAAGAAGCCGCAACTGAATATATCATTGAAGAATACTTATGGTCATGTGCTGCAGAATATGCGGATAGCGTAGGTGCTGATCTAATTAACTCTTCTTTGGGTTACACACAGTTCGATGATCCTTCACAGAATCACGTTTATGCTGACATGAACGGAGATATTGCACCTTGTTCTCGAGCTGCAGATTTCGCCGCCTCGCGTGGAATGGTTGTGGTGAATAGTGCTGGTAACTCTGGCCAAAATCCATGGTACTACATTGGAGCTCCCGCAGATGCCGATAGCATTCTTGCAGTAGGAGCTGTAAATTCTGCTGGTGTAATTGCAGGATTTAGTTCTCATGGTTATTCGTCTGATGGAGATGTGAAGCCCGATGCCTGTGCACAGGGTGAGAATACGGTTGTAGTGGATTTGAATGGTACAGTACAAACTGGAAATGGAACGTCATTCGCTTCACCTGTTTTGTGTGGCGCTGTTGCATGTTTGTGGCAAGCACATCCAACCATGAGCGGAATGACCATTGTAAATACGGTGCGCCAATCTGGTAGTATGTATTCTGCTCCCGATTCAACGTATGGATACGGAATTCCCGATCTCTGCGCAGCGAATCTTTACCTTGGTGGTAGTTCTTTTATTCCCGGTGACGAAGATCAATTGGTAGAGATTTCATCTAATCCATTTTCATCATCATTCTCCTTCTCGTTTTACGCCGCGGTGGAACAATATATCACTGTTCGAATTACAGATATGCGTGGTCGTTTAATTACAGAACAAGTAATGTTTGCCGCTTCAGGAGCGATGAACTATTACACCATCAATCAATTGGAAACACTTTCGGATGGACTTTATGTGTTGAGTATTGTGACGGACAAAACGGTGATTACGCGAAACATAGTTAAGAAGGGTGAATAATCCGAATACAGAAAATCAAAAGCTCTGCCATGATCAAAATAAAAACGCCGGATTGTCCGGCGTTTTTATTTCTGGACGATTGGTTTAGAATGCAGCAGGTGCTTGTCCGAATATGATCTGCAACTCGGTAGATGGTCCTTTTTCAATGGTCTTGAAAAAACCTGATTGCTTGACCTGATCAATCTTCGCATCTTCTATATAAACTGCTACTATTACGTCATCGCGTGTTAACACAGAATAAAATGCACCTCCTGCTTTTTGTTCGGTTAGTGCGTCATTGACCATATCAATAACAAAGGGACACATTATACTATTCTGCTGAGCCATCTCTCGCTCATACACTTGTCCATTAAATGTAAACCGGAAGGTGCGCATGTTTGTTTGACCTACTTGCTCATCGCTCATGCCCGAAGGTTCAAAGTGTCCTCGAGAAACCATAGACATAGAAGTAATTAACTCTTCATATGGATTGTAATCATTCAAGGTGTCGAACATTAATGTACAGAAGAACGTGTCTACAAAATCAAGAATGTCTTCTTGGCTGTAAATGGAATTTCTACTGATATCTGTCTTCACACTCTCAAACCATTTCATGTCTTGAGGTCCAATCAAGCCTGTGGCTTCAAATTTCGCGAGTTCTTCATTCACTGTTTTTGTCGAAAAGACTGTGAACTCATCTTGAGGATCAATTGCCAACTCGGGAATACTCAGTAGCGTATCTGCTTGACTTTGCGATAGACGAATCAATCCCATGTGATTAATGTCTAGGTTACCCATGAAATCATCGCGCTGTGCGGTGTCTTTCTCAATAAAAAACTCTACAAGATAGAATCGAGTAGGAGCAGCTATATCCGCCAGTTTGGTATTATACATTCTATAAATGAAATTATCGACGGGCCAATCATTAAAGTAATACAGCTTTCTGGAATACCACGTGTCTCCCAACTTCTGATCAATCACTACCCATCCGGTATCTTTATCGCCTGGCATTTCAGGAAGATACTGGTGCTTCATGTCAGTTGATTTTAAATCAGCATATCGATTTGAAATCGTATCACTTATGGATTGATAGATTTCATGTGGAGCACGATCGTTGAGCGAGATATCGATGTACATCAATTCGCCGGATGCGGCCAGCAAACGTTTCATACCGTTCAGTGAATCTTTGCGATAAACTTCCGTTAACGAGTCGAGTGTTTTATCGCTGTATGATTTCAAGAATCCGTTGCGACGAAGTTTTTGAACGCCTTCTTTAAAATAGTCGTGATTGACCGCAACAACTGAATCGGCATTGCCTTTGGGTTTGTCATCGCCGCAAGAGGTAAAAAGGAATGCAGAAGATAACAGTAACAGGTAGATTGTTTTCATAAGGATTATTTTCCTTCGGTAAAGTCGCTATAGTATGACTCGAATGCATCCATCATATCGCCCCATGTAAATACACCTTTAGTGGGAACAGGGTAGGTGCGTGCAAAACCAGAGAACGCATTCCATTCAGGTTCGGTCATACCTAGTTTTCCGAATGTTGAACGCATTGAAATCAATTTGGTAGCATCAAAAGATACCGAACGCAAACTGTCAAGGGTTGTGATTTGTTCGTGTAACTGGAAATAGGCTTCAGTTGTTTTGAATTCATTCAGGTGTTTCACGAAATCGCCATAGGTTACGCTAGTTGATCCTTGAACGCGCTCTTCACTTAACCAGCTTGATAGCAAATTCGGAACTACGTATCTAAAATCGAAACTGTCTACACAGAATCGTAGTTCCTGTAGGTCAAATTGCATCTGATCAAGTTCGCTATCTGCCGGAATTTTCTCTTTTAGAATAGAACAATCGTGACGAAGGATAACTTGCTTTCCATCTGCGGTCGTAATTGTGTCGATGATAGTACTTCCAGAATCAATGGTAACTACTTGCGAAGTGTCCACCAAATTACCATTTACCGTTTTCGGATCATCACCACACGATACCATTGTGAATACAAGTACTACGATTGCAGGCAGGAACTTCATGGTTCAAATTTAGTTGAATAACCGGATATTGCTTACTGTTTTGGCGATCACTGCTTATGCTTTGTCATTTGCAGTTCGTCTATCTAGCTTTAATAACAGTACTGTGACCTTTAAGTGTGAACCTACAACGGAGAACTACCCCAAATATTTCCTCCACCAGCTTTGGAATACAAGGAGACCCCAAATTCTCGCTGGAGTATCTCCTGGGTTGTTTGAGTGTAGCTGATTACGGATATTTTTTACTTCTCCTGAATTAAATATCCCCTGTTCATTGATGAAATTCTCATCCAGTAGTTCATCAATCATGCCGCGCAAATCGCCACGGAACCACTGAAGAAGCGGAACTTCAAATCCTTGTTTCCTGCGGTAGAAGATTTCGTGCGGCAACAAGTCGAGGCAAGCATCTTTTAGAATTTTCTTTCTGCTGAACCGCGTAATTTTTGCACTCGACGGAATCATTTTTGCCATTTGAATCATCTCAGGATCTAGAAATGGTGGGCGGATTTCCAGTCCGTGCCGCATACTGAAACGATCGGTTTTTACGAGCATATCACCTTGCAGGACATTAATCATATCGCTATTCAGAACGTCATTCATGTAATAACCACGCTTGATGCTCGAGGTAAATATTTTCTTCACGACTTCTAAACCTTTGAGAAGGTCCATTCGTTCATTTACCGTGTTATGTGTTCCATCTCCAATCAAACGATACAGGTCGCGGTCAGTAGTGAATCCCGCCCATTGCCAATACCTTTTTTCTCGACTCAACCAGAGGCCGCGAGTGTATTTCTTCAGTTGATTCGCTTTGTTTCCTAAGTTGGAATTGCGAGATGATGGTAAGAGCGCTGCAATTGGATACATCATCGTCATGCCTAGATTTGCGAGCAACTGATATCGTGCACTGTATTCTGCTCGATGTTTGTTGTAGCCCGCAAACATTTCATCCGCACCATCTCCCGACAATGCGACTGTAACATGCTTTCTAGTTTCCTTCGCGAGAATATTGACTGCAAGCGCAGAGGAATCGGCAAATGGTTCATCAATATGAGCAAGAAAATCACTCACATTCTCTAAGAGTTCCTTGTTTGTAACATTGAAAACGTGGTGATCTGAGCCTATGTGTTTTGAAACTGCAATGGCATATTGTGTTTCATCAAAACGTGGTTGGTCTGGGAATCCAATGGAGAATGTCTGAAGGTTCGAAACGTGCTTCGCTGCCATTGCCGCAACAATAGATGAATCCATGCCTCCACTTAGAAAAGAGCCCAACGGAACATCTGAAACTAATCTTCGTTCTACTGCAGCTTCAAGGCAATTGCGAAGTGTCTTTGCAACCGTTGTATAGTTGGGTTTTCCAGCAAAAAGATATTTTTTCAAATCGCGATCAACTGCGTATTCGTGAATTTCACGACTACCTTCACGAGAAAAACTTGCGTACCCACTTGCTGGAATCTGCGAGACTTGTTTGTCGATGCAAAATCCGGGTGGAATGTAATTGAGGTGCAGATACGCAGTTAACGCCGCAGGTTCAATTGTTCTTGGAACATCGCAGCTGTAAATCGCTCGAAGTTCAGAACCGAAAATGCAAACATCATTATCTCTATAAACATACAGGGGCTTTTCTCCAGCTCCATCACGCGAGACAAATACTGATTCAGTTTCCTTGTCGTAGATCAGAAATGCAAAGAAGCCATTCAGTTTTCCGAGGCAATCTTTTCCTTCTTTCGCGTAAAGCATCAACAGAACTTCGGTGTCACTTTGAGAGCGAAACGTGCCTCCATCTTTCTCCAGCCCTTCACGTAATTCTTTGTAATTAAAAATCTCACCGTTGAACACAATGGTGTATCTACCATCACTAGATGTGAACGGTTGCGCTGCTGCGTTGGATGTGTCGATGATCGCTAGTCGTGTATGTCCGAGCGCAACATTTCCGTGACGAAAAACTCCACTTCCATCGGGTCCGCGATGGTGTAATGATTTCACCGCATCATCGATTTTGTCGAGATACTTTCGACCTTGTTCAGTTAACGCAAATATTCCTGCTATGCCACACATAATCTAGAAATGAGCTATGAGACGTGAGAACAATATTTCGTTCTGGATAGATTCAAGCGCGCGGGCATGATATAGACGGAAAAATCAGTTCCTCTGTTCCGATATTGTTTCTCTTGTCTCATTTCTCCTGTGTCCTGTCTACTTTATGGCTATTACCGAAATCTCAACTTTGACATCGAGTGGCAAACGCGCAACCTCAACTGTTTCTCGTGCAGGAAAATTGCCAGTGAACCGCGAACCGTAAATGGTATTCACTGCTGCGAAGTCGTTCAAGTCTTTCAGGAAAATTGTTGTTTTAACAACATTTGAAAATTCCATTCCTGCGTCCGTAAGAATAGCATTCAGGTTATCCATCACACGCTCTGCTTGCTGTTCTACTGTCGATGGAATTTCACCAGTATGCGGGTGTTTCCCAACTTGTCCAGAAACGAAAAGCATGTTGCCATGCATTACCGCGTGACTATACGGCCCAATCGGCTCAGGTGCGTTCTTAGAAGTGATAATCTTTTTCATTTGGAATGAGTTTGTGGTAAATATCGGCATTTTTCGGGTCCTCACCCTTGGAGAGTCCTCACTCTTGGAGAGTCCCCACTCTCATTTTCTGTACAAAGCCATGAGATCCATCGCAATAGCTACTGAATAGTGAATGAGGATTCCCAAGAATATCGAGCGACTCTTCAAACTCAACGTGCCCAGTACAATGCCAGCCAGAATCGCGCCAAGAGTTTCTGGCATTGGTTTACCGAAATGAATCATGCAATAAGGAACCATCATCACGAATATGCTCATGTAACCGAATGATTTTCGTGTACCCAGAATGATAAAACCTCGAAAGAAGAATTCTAATGAGGCGAATTGAAAAAAATAGACTACTTCCCAAATGAAAAAGTTGGGCCATAATGCTTCTCCATGAGCAGGTACATAGAATGGATACCGCGATTGAAAACTTTGTGTTGTTGAAAAGTAAAATACCAATGGAAGCATCACAGCCAACATTGCTGCATACAAAGGCCAGCCTTCCATTGAGCCACGCAGCTTCAGTCCCATTTCACTCAATTTCATTTTGAATACAAATCGCGTGAGCAGTGCCGGGACAATGAAATATACAACGATGATTGTACCTGCCCACCAGCATAAACTGTGAAGGCGCGCATCGAATCCCTGATTCATGTATTCATTCAATGTATTTGCCGAATCATTGAATTCAAGATTGTGCAAAACGGGAATGACAAAATTCGGATTGCCACAATATTCTACTATCGCCAATCCGATGGCAGTCCACGTAAGAATAATAGCTGCGCGGAAATGATCTTTCTTGGTTGGCGGATTTTTCAACCAAAGTTCATTTTCCTGCGACCAGGTTTTTCTGAAAAGATTGGTTAGCACCTTAGATTGGATAACGCGCAAGCGGTGAAGTATTCAATGGGGCGAACATCTTTTTCTGATAGTGAAATTCTCCAGTCATCGCAATCATTGCAGCATTGTCTGTACAATAAGCAAACGGAGGTATGCATACCTGTAATTTCATTTCATTGCCTAGTTCCTGAAAGGCTTTCCGCAAACCGGAGTTGGCTGATACACCTCCAGCCAGTGCAATGCACTTGATCTTACGATCCAGAACAACTTGTTTCAGTTTCTTCAGTAAATGACGAATGATACTTACCTGAACGGATGCACAGATGTCATTCATGTTTTCACTTACGAAATTGGGATCAATTGCCGATTGATCACGCACAAAATACAAGATTGAAGTTTTTAGCCCACTAAAGCTGTATCCATATCCTGGAATGTGCGCTTCAGGAAACTTAAATCGCGAAGCATTTCCTTGTGCTGCATATTTATCTACGAGCGGACCTCCAGGATATGGAAGTCCAAGAATTTTAGCGGTTTTGTCGAACGCTTCTCCTGCTGCATCATCTTGCGTTTCGCCTAAGACTTCGAAGGTGTAAGGATCAGAAACCAAAACGAGTTGCGTATGACCACCAGAAACGGTTAGACATACAAATGGAAATTGTGGCTTATTGCGTGGTTGATCATCTTCAATAAAATGTGCCAAAATATGCGCGTGCATGTGATTCACTTCCAACAATGGTTTGTCTAGCGCATGACTCAAGCCCTTCGCGAAAGATGTTCCCACTAATAGAGAGCCCATGAGTCCCGGTCCACGCGTAAAAGCTATGCCATCAATATCATTAATAGTTAATCCAGCTTGTTTTAAGGCTTGCGCTACTACAGGGACGATGTTCTCTTGATGAGCTCTTGAGGCAAGTTCAGGAATTACTCCGCCCCACGCTTTGTGAACTTCTTGTCCAGCCACAACATTGGCAAGTAATTTGCCGTTTGAAAGTACTGCCGCCGCCGTATCGTCACATGAAGACTCAATTCCCAGAATGACAGCCATATTCGCTATTTTTGTACAATGTCGGTTTTGAAGGAGAAAGTTCGCAAAATTATCAAAAAGACCACGCGGTTTCTGTTGTGGACCACGGGTATTATTGCGGTGCTCCTCATTTGCCTGTTTTTTGCCTTCAGAAGTCCAGCGTGTCAAACGTGGATGAGTCAGCGCGCAGCGAATTATTTATCAGACGAACTGAAGACGAAAGTGTCGATCGAGGGTGTGAATATTCAATTCTTCACATCGGTAGTTCTGGAGGGAATTTACGTTCAGGATTTGCATGGAGATACTTTGCTTTACGCACCGGATTTTGTTGTCAATCTGAGCAATTTCAGCTTTGGCAACAAGTACATAAAAGTAGAGTCGATTACCTTGTCGAATGCAACTATCAAGTTGAAAAAATACAAGGGAGAAAAAGGACTGAATTTTAGGTTCATCCAGCAGTATTTCGCTTCTTCAGATACAACCACTTCCTCTGAGCCTTCTCCTTGGAAGGTAGACTTAGGAGAAATAAAACTCGAAAACGTAAATTTCTCTTACATCGATACGCGATGGAATGATGTTGATCGTGGCATTGACTATGAGAATATTCGCGTGAAGGATGTGTATGCCACTTTGGAACGATTGGAACCAATGGGCGATTCCACCTCTTTGTTTTTGTCGGAGTTGAAAGGGAAAGAACTTTCCGGCTTGAACATTACGCACATGGAATCTCGTGTAATGGTTGCCGATACATTCGTGAAATTTAATGATCTCATTATTCAAACGCCTGGATCCGATGTCAAAGGCTTCATTGGTTTTCACTTTCATACATTCGAGGACATTGAAGACGATTTCATTCACCGCGTGAAAATGGAAGGTCATTTCTCGGAATCGGTAGTAGAGATGGGCGATATCGCTTTTTTCTCTCCAGTACTGCTTGGGATTCAGAAGAAGGTTATGCTAACCGGCGATGTTTCTGGCACTGTCGACAAACTCAAAACGCGAAACATCGATTTGCGATTTGGAGAGCGTTCGCGTTTAGCAGGGAATTTTTCGTTTGATGGATTGCCAGACGTGGAAAGCACTGATATGCATTTCCGTTTCAAAGAATCGACAACGAATATTGATGATCTGCGAGGAATACCAATTGCGCCATTCAATGATTCGTCATTTCTCGATGTTCCCTCACGCATCGGATTGCTAGGCAACATGTATTTCACGGGAACGCTTGAAGGTTTCACGCATGATTTTGTTGCGCACGGTAAACTGCGTACCGCACAGGGTAATTTGGTTTTAGATAATCTTGTGATGTCTAAGGATTCTAATGAGGCAGACTACACATGGGCAGGTGCGCTTACAGCTCAAGAATTTAATGCTGGAGTGTACCTCGGTGTAGCAGAAATGGGACGCGTTTCTGGATCTGCAAATGTTACTGGATACGGGACAAATGTTCCACTTATGACGGCGGATATCGATGGCGTTTTTTCTGCATTTGAATACAATAGTTACCGTTACTCCAATATTGTAGTTACAGATGGGCATTTAGCGCGCGAGATATTTGATGGAAAGCTTACGATGAAAGATCCGAACGCTTACCTCACGTACGACGGTTCAGTTGACTTTAGCGATAAAGTTCCGAAGCTTGATTTTTGGGCACATTTGGAATCGGCAGATCTCAGCGCCCTTGGATTTGTTGATACAGCTATGCATCTTGTTGTTTCTACCGATATGCGTTTTGCGATGCAAGGAGACGATATCGATAATTTGCGCGGAAGTATTTCTCTCAACGATCTTTCATTTTCAAAGCAAGGAAAGTCGTATGCGCTAAACGCTATGACTCTCATCTCGCAGGAGAAAAATGGTATACGTGATTTACATTTTCTCTCCGACTTTGTAAATGTTGACGTCAACGGACAATTTGAATTGTTGAAACTTCCTGAGGCAATTACCGATGTGATGTCGGCATATTTGCCTGCATATTTTCCTCCGCGAGAGTTGCCGAAAACGAAGAAACCGCAGAAGACGCAATATCTGAGTTGGACGGCCAATTTCTTGCGTAACACGGAAGCTATTGAAGCGTTTGTGCCCGGATTGCAAATTGCTTCGGGAACCTATTTCGAAGGTCATTTCGATCAAGCTACTCGAAATTTTAATGTATTTGGAAGAAGTGATAGTGTTACTGTTGGAGGCTATTCATTTTTGAATATCAATTCGGTGAAAGCAGATGGGCTTGGAGGAAAAGCTTTGCTGAATGTATCTATTGATCGAGCACAGGTTAATGATACACTTGGATTTAGCAACATTGCCATCACTTCAATCGCGGGAAGTAATAAACTTACTTCTACCCTCGATTGGAATAACGCCGGGACAGTTCGCAACAAAGGAACCTTGGCGAGCACACTTACATTCGATTCCCAAAAAAGCATGAAGCTGCAAATAACGCAGGCAGAGTTTTTTGTGAATGATTCGGCTTGGCAAGTAGATCCATCCAATTTTGTTCAGAAGGATTCTTCGCGTATTTGGGTGAATAATCTGGTTTTCAGATCAGGTACGCAAACCGTTGGTGTAAATGGACGTATTTCAAATAATGCAAATGATCATCTCGATGTTCGTCTCGATAAATTCAATTTGTCCAGTCTGAACTATCTCACGCAAAGTGAAGGAGTGACGCTAAGCGGAACACTTTCTGGTACTACAAACCTATCGGATCTTTACAATGCTCCGAAGTTTGTTGGGAATACAGAGTTCACCGGTTTGTTCATCAACAAAGAAAAAATCGGAGATGGTACGGTTGATGCATTCTGGAAGAATGATATTCAGGCGGTGTATGTGAATGGAAAATTCAGTAAAGGAATTCCAGACCCTGCTACGGGACAAGTGTTAAACAATATCTCTTTTGATGGAGACTATTATCCAAAGCGAGAGGAGAATAATTTGGATATGCATGCGCATCTGGATAAAATTCCGTTAGGAATCATTCAGCCTTTGCTGGCTGATTTCTGTTCGTTAGTGAACGGTTATGCAGGCGGAGATCTTGCAATACGTGGTAATTTTTCCAAACCATTAATCACAGGAGCACTCGATTTAAGTATTCGAAAAATTGTAGTTGACTACCTTGGAATTGAATTGGCGAATGCTCATCCGCAAAAGATGACCATCGAGGAGAATGCGTTTGCATTTGACGATTTCAAGATTTCCGACAATCAACGAGATACATGTGTGTTGTATGGTCACATCTATCACGATAATTTCAGAAAGTTCCAGTTTGACATGGACTTTGCGTTTGAACATTTTCAAGTACTCAACACTACGGCTGCGGATAATGAAGATTATTTTGGAAAAGTGTATGCTACCGGATTCATGAACGTCTTCGGATTTGTGGATGAGGTAATCAGCATTGACATCAAAGCGAAAACAGATAAGGTGATACGTGGTGCGCAAACTGTTTCTTCTGATTTCAGTATACCAATGACTACCACGAGTGAAGTGGGTAACAATGGTTACATCCTTTTCGAATCAGATTCAAACAAGGCCGATTCATTGGCACCAGCCAAGAAGCCAATCTTCAATAACAATGGAATTGATTTGACGCTGAATCTGGAAGCGACAAACGATGCGGTTGTTCATGTCATTTTTGATGAAACAGTTGGAGATGAACTTTCTGCGCGTGGAAAGGGCGACTTGAGTATTCACATCACACCGGCTGGTGATTTTACAATGTTCGGTCAGTATGAAGTAGAGCGCGGTGATTACATGTTTACGTTGAAGAACATCGTATACGCACCATTCGAGCTGGTAAAAGGTGGAATCATTTCATGGAACGGTGATCCTGGTGATGCACACATTGATGCCGATGCCATTTATCATGCGAATGCATCAGTAGAACCATTTTTTCCTTTCGATACAACCAATGCAACGTATCAGCAGGCCTATCCTGTAAGTGTAATCATGCACTTGGATAGCAACCTCGTTAACCCAGCCTTGTCATTTGATATTGAGTTGCCGACAGCAGATCAGAACATTCAGGAGACGGTGAAGAGTTACACGCAGACAGATCTTGAAATGAATCGTCAGGTATTGTCGTTAATGGTCCTGAACAGCTTTATGACCCCATCAGAATTTCGTGATGGAGGAGAAGGAGGGAATGCTGCAGGAGGTGCAACATCCACCTTGCTCAGTAATTTCGTTTCTGGAACTTTGAACAACTGGCTTTCTCAAATCAGCGAGAATGCTAATTTCAAATTCAAGTATCGTCCAAATGACGACATGAGTTTGCAAGAATTGAAAGTAGCCTTGAGTTCGCAGGTCCTCAACAACCGCTTGACCTTTGATGTGGCTGGATCCATTGTGAATGCGAGTCAGGCTCAAACACAAGGTGGATACAACCAGTACATCGATGCAAACGTGGAATACAAAGTTACTGAAGATGGAAAAGTTCGGTTGCGTGCATTCAATCGTGGGAATGAAAACTCGGCGTTGACGCAAGGCGCGCAGCACACACAAGGAGCGGGAGTATTCTATCGTGAAGATTTTGAATCGTTCAGTGAACTCATGAAACGATACAAAGCCGTAATGACGAGCGAAAATCCTAACCGTGTGAAGAAAGAAGAGAAGCCAGTAATAGTCCCTGAAGCTCCGGCTCCAGTGGATACATTGAAGAATATTAATTAGATAGATTAAAATACAATCTAACTTCTTTATTACGAAGGTTATTACAATCGCCGTTATCTAGGAAAAGGGAAGGTTTTAAGAACATCACATTGCCAACCGAAATCCTCCGTCTGGACTTTTTGTACTTGGAGTGGCCCCTTCTCGAACTGATACTCTAGAAACGGCCAATGGATTAAACCAAGATCCGCCACGCGCTACGCGGTAGGATCCACTAGATGGCCCTGGTGGATTTGTTAATACACCGTTTGTGTAGTAAGTAAGTTCATACCAGTCAGAGCACCACTCCCAGACATTCCCAGACATATCGTAGAGTCCAAGAGCATTGGGTTTTTTTTGGCCTACAATATGAGAGGTGCCCTTACTATTTTCTTTGGTCCACGAAACTTCCATGTAGTTGCTTGCACCTGCGAATCGAGTTTGATTAGGCAAAGATGTGCCTCCTCGTGCAGCAAACTCCCATTCGGCTTCAGTAGGCAATCTGTAACTCTTACCGGTTAATTCGTTCAGCGTTTTGATAAACTCTAGAGTTTCGTAATAACTTACATTATCAACAGGACATTCGTCACATTGCTTATGTAAACTAGGATTTGTACCCATTATACCTTTCCACTGTCGCTGGGTCACTTCAAATTTTCCGATCTTGAAATCATTTACCGTAACGGTGTGCACGGACTTCGCATCTGGATCGGCCTGCCCTTGTTCCTTTGTTGCACCCATGGAGAAACTACCACCTTTCACAGACACCATTTGGTTCTCAATTTCCCTAGCAAACACCAGTTTTCCATCTCTGATAAGAGAGTCGCGGATGAACTGATTTCTTGCGTCAATTGCCTTTTGACGAGCAATACGTTCTTGTTCCTCCTTTTCACGACGTGCTTGTTGATCCCGCGCTATGGAATCAGCTACTGCTTGTTCTCGTTGACGAATTATCAAATCCCGCTGAGCTTGCTCGGCGCGCGCAATTCTATCTTTTTCTTCTTGAGCAGCAGCAGCAGCCTCATCAGCCAATCTCTGTTTTCGAGCCGTCTCTGTTTCTGTTTCCCAATACAACGATTGACCGCTAACCCATAGGTCCATATAAGTTTTGCCCTTTTCGAACTTAATGAATTCTGTTCCAGTAACCTCATAAGTAGGGTATTCCACTTGAGCAATCAGATTTTCATTTGCTTTTACCGAGAGAGTGCCCGTTTCGTTTGGTGCTAGAGAAATTTTTGAACCACCAATAATGATGTTAACGGAAGAATTGCCGAGCCATGTGAGTTCAACTTGTGCTTTGCTCGAAGTACTTGGAACACTTCCTCCAGACGGCTTGACATTAGGCTTGGGCTTTTCAATTTGTGCGTTGACAATTGAAGTTGTAGCTAGCAATAAGACGATTACAATTCCAAAGCGCAGAATAACATCTTTTGAAAATGGAAACTTGGTCATAAAAATCTCTTAATTAATAGAATTCGCTTTCAAATTCAGGGAACGTTCAAAAATAGAAAAGATTCGGTTATTTGCCACTTGAATGCCATTTCAATTTCCCTTGGTGGCTTATCAAATTCTACTATTTTTGTCCAAAGCATTAGCAAGTCACTCTTACATACTATGAAAAGAATATCCTTGTGCACAGTACTACTACTTATTTGCGGGCTTGGAAATGAAGTTTTCGCACAAAATGGCAAGCTTAAATACCCTGCTCCCACGCAGACTGATATGGCTCCAAAAGTGTCTGCAGCTCCGAAAACACGTGAGCCAAGAATTCGATCACTTAGAGGGCGCAATACTTTGGGCTCTTTTCAGTCCTACATAGGAATAGGTGTGATTTCTCCTAATTCTGATATCAAGAAAGAAATGACTCAGAGTGAATACCTGTCTACTCCGCTATACGGGGCTCCACTTATGAATGGAAAGATGGGTTGTAGAAGTGGAGTTGGACTTGATTACATGTTCTATATCCCTCTTAATGTTATTAATGAGAATATGGTTACCCCTCATTTTGACTGGGGCTGGTCATTTGGGGGTGAGGGTGGATTCATTAGCGGTCCACTTAAATATGTTACAGATTTGTGCAATGATGGGACGGTTGGTGAAGAAATGACTAGTGGTTGGAATGAGAAGTATTGGATTTATGGAGGAAAGATTGGACCAAATTTGAGTTGGCGTCCGGTGTCCGGCGGAAATTTTGGTTTTGAAGTTGGATTTAGAGCTAAGGTATTTTTCCATAGTTTGGATTGGTTTTATGGATCCTCCACAGATATCAATAATAATCATTTTTATTTGTCAATTGATCGTAGTACTGGAGAAAGTGGTTATGATTTTTGCACCGAATGGGCATTTGCATTAAGATGGCCTTACTGCAGAATTTTTTTGGAAACAACAAAGGGATTTGTTGATCAGACTGAGTACGAAGAGAACCTTGAAGTCAATTACGTCGATAATATTAGCAAGTATAATGCCCACGTAAATCTGAATTATCTGCGTTTTGGAATAGCTTTAGTACTTCTTGACGCGTCCCGTTAATTTTGACCGTATTTTTAGAATATGAACACAACATCCATCACTTGGGTTTTATTGGGATTAATTTTATTTCTTGGAATCGAATCTGCTAATGCCCAACTTGAAAAACCAAAAGCAACGCCTCCTGCTAGAAGCAAACCGCCTGCGCCTAAACCTGCTGGGCAAAATATGGAAGTAAAACCAGCTAAGCAATTACCAATTGTTTCAACTGATGGATGGAAACCATTTCTTTTTCAAGGTAAGTGGGGTTACAAAAATTCGAATTTAGACGTAACGGTAGAGCCTACCTTGGATTATGATTATTGCTGGCCGTATTATGATGGACTTGCGCGAGTGGAGAAAAATGGATACTATTATTTCATTGATGTGAATGGCGTGAAGATTACACAAACTTCATTTGATGAAGCGAATGATTTCGCTGAAGGTGTAGCAGCAGTAAAGGACTACAAATCGAATAAGTGGATGTTTATTGATAAGGCTGGCAATTACAAGTTTTACGAACAATACGATCGGGCCTATTCATTTTTTGATGGGACGGCGATAGTTATGAATGCTGAGCAGTATTTTTTTATCGACAAAACGGGAAAGAAAACAATCGAACGAGGGTTTGATTGGGCAACTCAATTTCAAAATGGATTTGCCAGGGTCCGAGAACATGGTAGCAGCAGTAATGTTTTTATTACGAGAAGTGGAGTGAAGACATTTTCTGAAGAATTTGATTATTGTTTTCCGTATGAAGGAGGGATGGCCTTTGTTTCAGACTCGGTGCGCGGAAACTTTACGATTGATACGAAAGGAAATAAGATTCGCTCATTGACATACGAGCTTCGCTTGCAATGGAACTCCATGAATAACACAAGTAAAGTTTTTGTAAATGGTTTGGCCTGTGC
>Ga0114980_10000221_pt1 | contig 40069 bp, 23 predicted proteins | sample S_140806_EF_Meta_FD_87018 | JGI IMG/M metagenome (GOLD analysis project Ga0114980, IMG submission 87018) | Freshwater microbial communities from Lake Simoncouche, Canada to study carbon cycling - S_140806_EF_MetaG | ecosystem: Environmental > Aquatic > Freshwater > Lake | place: Lake...
TATTCCGTGCGTTGAGTGCAGCAGCTGGAAGGTAGTCCAGTCTAATTCTGCATCGAGTGTATCGATGATGTAAATGTTTTGCGCCGGCGCAGTTCCGGTGTTTTGAAAACGAATGGTGTATTCCAGTTCATCGTCCATGAAACAGTCTATTGTACTTTCTTGGAATGCTGTACCATAGGTTTCATAAAATGATTTTTTGAAAACTGTTTTATCATTTGGATCATAACTGTTCCCCACAATTTGCAGAAGCCCACCGCTGTTATTTCCTTCGTAGCAATCGGTTCCGTTAGACGATGTTATGGTTGAAGTGAACATGTGTTGAACGCCATTCAAAATGCCACTAGGAACAGTGAAGTAGAGATAATCTGTATTGGTGAACGATGTTGGTGCTGAATTGAAAGTCCAGGTAATTGAATTTCCGTTGATGACATAGTTCGGATTTTGAACCGAAGAAGTTTGAAGCGTCACCCCAGCTGGCCAGTTCATGGTTAGGGTATATGGTGTGCCGCCTGGACCGTAGTTCCCCCAATTCAAACGAAGGATTGCAGTGTTCCCTTGGTAGTATCCTGACCAGGGTGTTATGGTTGTCCAAAAATCTGAGCAAGACGTTGCATTACCAGCGCAAAGAACACCGATAGATAAAGGTTGAGTAATGCTCGTCCAAGAGCCCATAATTCCGAAGACGTTGTTGTTGTTCGGTAATGCGCTGCCGTTATTGGTTAACCAAGTTGAACTTACTGTGGCCATAGCCATACTGGTTACTCCATAGATAGATCCGCAGTATTCAAAGTATCCGCTAGAATCTGAATACACAGTAACACTTGCTGAATTAAATGTTGTCCATCCCAAGGTAATCGGCGCACCCATTAGCGGCGCTTCACCCAAGTTTTGAATTCCATTTCCGTTTGCATCGCAGAATATGTAACCGCTGTAGCACAAGTATGGAAATGGATTGTTGTTTCCACATTGAATGGGAATGTTGTTCAATATTTGCGCTCCTCCCGATTGACAATCAATTCCGACAACATCTATGTTTGGATACAAAGCAGTGTATCCCATATTCGCAAGGTAACTTGGACTAACCGATACTACCAGCGAATCACCTGGAAGTCCTTGTAAATCGGAACTGTAATAACCGTTTGAATTCGTTGTTACGGTTATGTAATTGTTTCCATTGTCTAGGTTAGTTATAGTAATTGGGGCATTCGATAATACGGATTCTCCGTTGTCATAAACGTTGTTCCCATTGCCATCGCAGAAGAGGTATCCGTTCGTGCATAGATATCCACTTGTTGGCGGTGTCCCGCAATTCAGTGTAATGGAAATTGTGTAAGCCCCGTAGCCAGCAGAAAGGAATTGATTGTATGAATTTGCGTTGACGGTGTATCCGTTTTGTGCAAGCCATGTTGGATCAATACTCACCAATAAATTTCCGGAAGGCATTCCAGTAATGGTGTTTGGTAAACCATTATTCAACGAAGTGTTTTGAGGAAAGCCCGACCACATGTGCATGATTGTGGCTGGAATAGGTGTAGTAATGGTTTGCTCTGCAATGCCATCACCGTCACAATCTAACCCAACGAAGGAATACAATTGAATGGAGCATCCACCAATGGTTACGTAGGTGACATTGGTTGCGCTGGTTTGATTTTGCGGATTGTATACAGTGGTTGTAATTGCATAGTTTCCAATTGCGCTGTAATGATAAGATACTTGAGGAGTTAGGGACATTATTGTTCCCGATGTTGACGTTCCACCAAAATGAGTCGTGGTTGTTCCATCTCCCCAATCAACCGAGACAGCCAATTGATATGCTGTGAAATTTGTTCCTTCTACCACTTGACTGATTTCAGCAGTTCCTCCTGAAGAAGAGGCCGTAAGGTTAGAGAACGTCATTGTAATGAGTGAATCACAATAGATGTCGCTCACTTGATTGCTCTGTGCAGTTAATCCAGTAATCTGAAATTGCGCGAATGAACTCAATGAAAGAACACTCAATAAAAGAAGGAAAAGGTAACGCATGGTTTAAGGGTTTGATACTAAGACGTTTATTTTACTGTTTTGGTTGCCTGACCAATTCTCCATCTTAATCCCACGTAATAATTCGCACCGAACATAGGGCCGTATACTTGCGAGGCATCGAAGAATTCTGATGAAGGATTTTCACTTAAATAAATAGGATGATGAATCATGTATCCGGTTAAGTTTTCGCCGCCCGCATAAAATTCCAAATTCTCTTTCAAGAAAAAAGAAACTTGTGCATTCAAGGTCCAATAGCCAGGGCTGTAAATGCTGCTTGCAACAACGTAATCCGATTGATTGGCCAAACGCTGAGGACCCAACCAACGCGCGGTGAAATCGAAATTCCATTTTTGCGATTTTGCATTTTCTTTCGTGGCGTAGGCTAGGTTAATGAAGACGCGGTGCTTCGCTACAAGCGGACGCTCTTTCAAGCCTTCGGTGTAGGTGGTTTGTGCATCGAGCCAACGATAGGCTAGACGGATTTCACTTCTTTTGATTGGACTGAAGGTGAAGTCAGTTTGAACGGCATTCGCGAAACTTTTTCCAGATAAATTATACAAGGAAAATTTTCCTGCTGTTTCATAGTCTGCAACCAATTGGTGTTGGAAGTTGGTGTGAAAAGCATCCACTGTAAATGTCGCAGTGCGGTGAAACAACTTCGTGTTGTGAACCAACATAATTCCACTGTTCACAGCTTCTTCCATTTGAAAACCGAATGGATATTCGGTCGTGGCATTGGCAGGTAAATTCCACGTTCTATTTCCCGCAAGAGCGGAAAGATGATCAACTACCATTTGCGGAGAGCGATAGGCTTTTCCGGAACTAATCTTCAAACTGGTTTTTTCAGTGATGGAATAGCGTGCATGAATGCGCGGAGTGAAAAGCAATCCGTATAAATTGTTATTGTCTTCGCGGAGTCCTGCAACGATTTGAAGCTTTTCTGTTGGACTCGCATTTAACTCTCCGAATACACCGTACGTGGTTTCCACACGATTCAAATTTCCAACAAAAGAAGTCAACGATTCGCGGTAATCGTCTGCTGTTGCAGAGGCACCAACGGTGATGTTGTACCCTTCTGCAATTTCATTTGCGAACAATAAATTCACACGCGCACTCTTCTGAACGCCATCATAGATGCGGCTTCCGTAAAGTGCATGTTGCTTGTTGTAGCCAATGTTAATCTGACTTCCTAAACTTTTGTGTCCGTGTTCATCGAACATATATCCAGTCTTCGCAGTGAATTCTGCGTGCTCTGTTTTCGAGTTTGAAATCCAAGGTATATCTGGTGGAAACACGCCGCGATAATGGTTAATCTGTCCGCTCTCCGTGTTGAATTGTCCGTATGAAAATCCGTATTCACCGCGCAATCCTTTTGCTCCTGTGTATTGCCAAGCGTTGCGAATCAAGTAGTTTTTCACCAAAGGATTATCAAGGAATCCATCGTTATTGGTGTCGAATAATTTCTGAGAACTAGAACCGTGTGCTTGCAATTGATAGTTCCATTTTTCACCAATAGCCTGATTCGAAAGGATATTCGTTTCATATCGACCGGAAGAACTCGCATACATATTCAAGAACAAACTTTCTTTCATGGTAGCCGCTTTATGCGCCACGTTTATTTGTCCTGTAACTCCTTCATAACCGTGCACCACAGACCCTGCGCCTTTCGCAATGGAGATGGAATTGATCCACGGTCCAGGAAGGAAACTTAATCCCAATGTGCTTGAAATTCCGCGAACTGCAGGCATGTTATCGAAAAGAATTTGCGTGTACTTTCCATCTAACCCCAACATTTTAATTTGTCGAGTTCCTGTTATTCCATCGGTAAACGATGCATCAACGGAACCGTTTGTTTCAAAGCTTTCAGAAAGGCTGCAGCACGCTGCTTTGCATAATTCTTTTTCGTTCATGACTTGAAACGTCTGCGGATCTTTTCCGTTGATGTGCGTTCCTCCGTCATGCTCGTCAATGTGAATGGTTCCTAGCGTACTGTTTTCGCGCAGATTGAATTTCACGTCTCTTATTGTACCCAATCCCGGATCAATAAAAAGCGAATCGCTGAAATGCCCGGTGGAAGTAACCATGAGCCATTTCGCCTCCTTAGGAATTCCTATTGAGAATTCTCCTTCCGGGCTGGTGACTGTTCCGAGTTGTGTTCCTTTGTAATAAACCAGCGCGTACGCGGGGTTTCCTTCGTCGTCTAAGACAACACCTTTGACCTGCGCTTGTCCAATATTCCAGATTGAAATACTAGCTATTAATGCAATGATGTATTTCATGGTTTAAGGATGTTGTTCCATGCTTCTGTACTTACAGCAGCCATGCACGCGATCGTATTGCGCATCGGTTGCGTTCGATTTCTCAGTGTCGTATCCGGCGGCATTGATCAGCGAATGAATTTTATCAAGCGTAATTTTCGTTGAATTAAAAGTAATTTCTAATCGATGCGTGGTCAGGTTGTAATCATAAGCGACAACACCTTTCACATCAACTGCTTTTTCAATGGTGTTTTCGCACATACCGCACGCACCGGCTACCCAGAAATTTGCAGTTGTGTTTTTTGTTTTTTGCGCAAACGCGCTGAATGAAAGCATGCATAAAGCAAGCACAATTATATTTTTCATTTGAAATAAGATTTTTGATTTTTTACTTTTCTATCTCACACGAAGAGTGTCATCCACGAAGTGGTCATCACAACGTGTTGTGTCATCGCGAAGCGTCATCCGCTCTGCGGTCATCGGCGTCGCCGTTCAATTTTCTACAACAGAAAAGAGAATACCGTTCATATGTTATCGGAACGAACGATGCAGCAATTGAACTAGCCGATTGGCGATTTCCTTCAACATAAAATAAAAAATAAGTAGACTCAGGAGTGGAGGCAATTAATTGCGGAGCAGAAGGAGATGCGCATTGCTCGTGTTCGCTTTCGTATTGAAGGGCGATAAGCACATCTGCCGAGCAGCCTTCGGTATGACAACAGCCTTTGTGATCGGAGTGAGAATCGTCGTGATGCTCGTCGCCGAATTCGAAGAAATGAATGGCTTGTAATTTTCCACAACAGAAGTGCAGCTTGGCTTCCAGACCGAAAGACATTAAGCTGTAAAAGCCCAAAATGAAGATAAGGGTTAGCTTCCGCATATTTCAAAGGTAAAACATCTTTTGATGTATTTGCACGTTGTACCTTTGCAATCTAAAATAATTGAACAAATGAGCAATTCTATGGATATGTCAGACGTTTTCGTGAAACTTGGAATTCAAGCAGAGAATCTTGGAACCAGCACAGGACAAAACTTTTTTTCAAACGGCGATTTATTCGCGTCGTTCTCACCAGTGGATGGAAAAGAAATCGCAAAGGTGCAAGCCACCACGGCAGATGATTACAATCGTGTGGTAGAGGCTGCGCAAGAGGCATACAAATCATGGCGCTTGATGCCGGCACCAAAGCGTGGCGAAATTGTTCGTCAGTTTGGAAATCGCCTTCGCGATTACAAACAAGAGTTGGGCATGTTGGTGAGCTATGAAATGGGCAAGAGCCTGCAAGAAGGTTTGGGCGAAGTGCAAGAGATGATTGACATCTGCGATTTCGCAGTAGGGTTGTCGCGTCAGCTTTATGGTTTAACCATGCATAGCGAACGTCCTGGTCACCGCATGTATGAGCAGTGGCATCCGCTTGGAATCGTTGGAATAATTTCAGCATTCAACTTCCCGGTTGCAGTGTGGGCTTGGAATAGCGCATTGGCGTGGATTTGCGGAGACGTTTGCATTTGGAAAGGATCTGAAAAAGCACCGCTTTGCGCCATTTCTTGTCAAAATATTTGGAATGAAATTGCTTCAGAAAACAATTTGCCGGAAGGAATTTCGAGTATTGTTTCGGGTGATGTGAAAGTGGGTGAGATGATGACTGTTGATACTCGTGTTCCGTTGATTTCAGCAACAGGAAGCACCCGCATGGGTCGTATTGTTGGAGCGAAAGTGGCAGAGCGTTTCGGAAAGTCTTTGTTGGAGTTAGGTGGAAACAACGCCATTATTGTAACAGAGAATGCAGACTTGAAGATGACCATCATTGGTGCGGTGTTCGGTGCAGTTGGAACTGCCGGACAACGTTGTACTTCAACCCGCCGCTTGATTATTCACGAAAGTGTTTACAACGAAGTGAAAGAGAAGTTGGTTACGGCCTACGGACAGATTCGCATTGGAGATCCATTGGATTCGAACAACCACGTAGGTCCGTTAATCGACACGATGGCGGTTGATACGTATTTGAAAGCTATTGAGAAAGCGAAAGCTGAAGGCGCGAACTTCATTGTTGAAGGAGGCGTTGTAACCGGAGAAGGATTTGAAAGTGGATGTTACGTAAAGCCGTGTATTGCTGAGGTTAAAGATAGCAGCTTGGAAATTGTGCAACACGAAACCTTTGCTCCAATTTTATACATTATGAAGTACAAAGAATTGGACGAAGCCATTGCTATGCAGAACGGCGTTGTTCAAGGATTGTCGAGCGCTATTATGACGACTAACATGCGTGAAGCCGAGCGCTTCCTAAGCAGTGAAGGTTCAGATTGTGGTATTGCAAATGTGAACATTGGAACCAGCGGTGCTGAGATTGGCGGTGCATTTGGTGGAGAGAAAGAAACAGGCGGTGGACGCGAGAGCGGATCGGATGCGTGGAGAAATTACATGCGTCGTCAGACTAATACCATCAACTATTCAACCTCGTTGCCATTGGCGCAAGGAATTAAATTCGATTTCTAATGAAGGCTTGGATGCTCTTGTTTTTCGCTGCTTTCAGCGGAACTGTTTTTTCGCAATCGCATCTGATTGTGTTTAAGGTTGAAGACAAAAGTATCCCTTGTCGCATTGAATTAAAGACCGATGTTCAGTGGGAAATAGTGAATGGCGTAGAGCGCATTCCAATTGAAATTAAATGGGGAAAAGACTCGACGTTTACGTCGAGTCTTCCTCTTTTCAACACCTACTTCGAAGGAAAAAAGGAGAAGGGGATTCTAACGGGCGAGTGGGTAGATCCAACGCGCACGAGCGATTACCGCATTCCATTTGAAATATTGAATAATAACATTCGTGAATTCGATACGAAGGTTCATGTGCCTGTTCATTTGAAATACAAAATTGTTTTTGAAGACGATACTGTTCCGGCCATTTTGAATATGGATGTCGTGAAGGAAGAGTATGTTTTTTTCGGAACGGTACTCACTGAAACAGGTGACTATCGCTACTTGCAGGGTGAACCCTTAGATAGCAATCGATTTTATTTATCGGCATTTGACGGAACACATTTGTTCTATTTAGATGGGCGAAGATTAGACAACAGAATTGAAGGAATCTTCATGAGTGGGAAACATTATTTGGCGAAGTTCACGGGTGAACTCGATGCGAATTTTGAATTGCGTAAGGCCGATGAATTGACTTGGATGAAGGATTCGAAGGACGTATTGAAATTGAAATTAGACACCGATGTTAAAACCGAACGTTCATTCGGTGAGAAGGATTGGAGGGGAAAAGTAACCTTGGTTCAGATTATGGGAACGTGGTGTCCGAACTGCACCGATGAATCGCGATTTGTGAAGTCGATGTATGAAAAGTACGCTGCGCAAGGGTTACAGGTGGTTCCAGTTTCATTCGAACGTGGAACCGACAAGCAAGTTTCGTTTACACGCATTAATTCTCAAGCCAAGCAAATGGCCTTGCCTTATCCTGTTTATCTCGGTAGTGGGGCCGATTCGCCGCAGAAGGCTGCTGCAATAGTGTTTGCGCAATTGAATCACGTAATGTCTTTTCCAACATTAATATTGATTGGTAAAGATGGAAAGGTGAAGAAGGTATGGACGGGGTTTTATGGTCCGGGAACTGGGGTGCATTACATTGAGCACACGAAAGAGATTGAAAATGCTTTGTTGAAGGAGTTGAATCGGTGAGATAGATTTTCAAAGGTTGTTTACAAAGGTGCTTCGCAAGACCTTCCGTAGGACCTACGAAGTACTTGAAACTGGCCTTTCGAAGAATCTTGTATCACATCTTCCTAATCCTGGATTAAGAAAAGCTTTTTTAATGATTGACCTTGAGGATTAGTGCATTCAACGAAGTACATTCCGTTTGTCCAGTCGGAGCAAGGGATGTGTGTGGTGCGATCTTGAGAGGATTCCGAGTAAATAAGTCTTCCGTCTAGAGCGAAAATCTTACATGTGAATGTGGGAGAGAGAAACGGGTTTTCAACGTTGAATACGCTGTTAGCCGGATTAGGATAGCACTTGATTTCTTGGGTTGTTTCTTCTTGAACGTCGATGGTATTTTGCTGATAAACGCGAACATAATCGACAGCCATTTCAGCAGGGAATACTGTAGTTGCATCGGGGCTACCCGGCCAATTTCCACCTACGGCCAAATTCAAAATGAAGAAAAATTCATTGTGAAATTCTTCCGTGCCTCCTGTATTATTTAAAATGTTTTGGGTGTAGTAGATATTTCCATCTACGAAATAGCGAATGGAAGAGGCGTTCCAAATGATAGAATAGACATGATAGTCTGTGATGTTCGTGTTGTACAGCCCGCCGTAATAGACGTGACCGTTGTTGTTCCAGTGTGCTGTTCCGTTGACATAGGAATTGTTGCTCACGTGTTCCATGATATCAATTTCTCCGCATTGCGGCCAACCCACAGAGCTGATGTTTTGTCCTAACATCCAGAAGGCAGGCCAAAGGCCTTGTCCAGCAGGAAGTTTCATTCGACCTTCTACTTTTCCATATTGAAAAGAGAATTTATCTTTTGTAACGATTCGGGCCGAAGAATAATTGCTTGTGTTAATGACTTGCTCTTTGGCAAGTATGTGAAGCTCACCGTTCGCGGCGAAGCTGTTGTTTGTGCTTGCGGTGTAGTATTGAAGTTCGTTGTTTCCCCAACCCCAATCACCTGTACCAAGCTCGTGTGTCCATTTGGAATTATCAATGGTTGTTCCATTGAATTCATCGGACCAGATGAGGTTCCATGTTTGCCCTTGCGCATGGCCGAAGCCACACGCAAAGACGAACAATAGAAATTTAACTTTCATTATTTGATAATAACGGTCTCGCGAACGGTATTGTAGTTGTTTGAAACTCTGATTTGGTAAGCACCTTTTGAAAGGTTGCTCAAATTGATTTCACTATTGCTTTGATTGATTTTCATGTCTTGAACTTTTCTTCCTGATAGATCGAATACTTCAACAAGGTATGGGAATGCCAAGTTTGAATTGATTCGAATAATTCCTTCTGACGGGTTCGGGAAGATTGTTAATTCAGTAGCGCTTGCGTTACCTACAGAACCGCAATCATAGGATGGGTATGAAGATGAAGTGAAAGGAAATGGTATAACACCTCCAGTGCTTGCAGTGAATACACCTCCAGAAACTACTCCTGAAATATAATAGGTACCACCAAACTCTTCAATGAGAGTAATTATTAAATCAAATGTTGAAGCTCCAAAAGTGTTTAAATACCCTCCAATTGGAGCACCTTGGCTTGTTACTGGAATAGTATCTGTTTGGAATCCATTATCGAATGTTACATTGGAAATAACACCATTGATGGATGCGGCAGCACTCACGAAAAATGTTTGACATTTTCCACCGGCAGCCACGTAGAAGTTGTTTTCATTTACGCAAGCAGAGCAACTTTCCCAACAAACCACTGGAAGTGTTTCAGCATCGATAACTGTAATATTTCTGTTTGTGAAACCGTTGGTAGTTACGGTGCAGGTAGTACCTGGAGTTAAGTTCTCTTGTCCTGCCCATGTGTCATAAGCGAATTTGTATTCGTAGTTTCCAGGAGCTAATGGAATGGTAAGTTCCCAAATGTTGTCTCCGTTTGCATCAGACATTGGAGCACAACCGCCGCACCAGTTGTTGAATGTACCATTCACTTCTGGAGTTGTAAATGCTGTTGTATACTGAGACATGTCCAATTGGAAGGTCACGTTAACCGGAGTGGTAGTGCTACCACAATCTGCACAGCTCGCCCAACAAACTACGGGAAGAACTAGGTCTGAAGAAATTGCTAATGCACGGTTGGTGAATGCACCATTTGTAATGGTACAAGCATCGCCAGGATTCAATTGCTCAGAACCTGCCCATGCATCGTATGCATATTTGAATTCGTAAGTACCTGCTGCAAGCTGTGTTGTTGCTTCCCAGATATTGTCTCCGTTTACATCTGTCATGGTGAAACATCCACCGCACCAGTTGTTGAATGTACCGTTTACTTCAGGAGTAGTAAATCCTGTAACGTTCTGCATATCTACTTGGAAGGTTACGTTGTAAGTAACTGGTGTTTGAGCGCAGCTTGTGCAACTTGCCCAACATACAACAGGAAGTGTTACGTCTGCGTTTACGTTCAACGTACGGTTGGTGTAACCGAAGTTCGTAGTTGTACAAGTGCTCCCTTCTGTAAGTGCCTCTTGTCCAGCCCATGCATCATAAGCATATTTGAATTCGTATGAACCGCCAGAAAGTGCAATGGTTAATTCCCAAATGTTGTCACCGTTTGCATCGGTCATTGGAGCGCAACCCCCGCACCAGCTGTTGAATGTACCGTTTACTTCTGGAGTAGTGAATCCGGTTACGTTTTGCATATCAACTTGGAAAGTAACGTTGTATGTTACCGGATAAGTACAAGAACCGTCATCTTGTGTAGCCGCTCCGTTGTAGTTTAACGCTGTTGGATCTGTACAGCCCGAAATAACAGTTGGCGTGTAGCAATTCAATTCGATGTTGTCAACCAACAAAGTTCCACCAGCTCCAAGGAATGCTCCAGCAGCCATGTTGAAGTGCATGCGGAAGTTCGAAGCAGCTGCTACGTTGTTGAACGAGTAGGTGTAGTGTGTCCAAGTGTTTTCATTTAGACCCCCGTTTTGAATATCGAATGTATTGGTAACACCAGTTCCAGGGAATTCAGTTTGAAGGTGCAAAGCAGTTCCAACAAGAGGACCGACAGACTTCACATCGAAATCAAGTTGAACAGTAGTGTTTCCGTTGTAGTTAACAGCGTTATTTAAGTATTGGAAGATGTAGGCTTTTCCAATAGCAGTTGCTGTGTTAGATCCGCTTAAGCGAAGGGCGCCTGACGCATCCCAAGTCATGCTCGCTTCTGGAAGTGTTGCGTCTGCTGCAGTAGACCAGTTAGTCAATGAACCTGAGTTATCGAAAGGCAAAGTTAATATGTCGCAAGGGTTGGCAACAATACCATCACATGCAGAGCATTTTCCGTACACGTCGTTGGTTGTTGTTCCAACTACAATTTGTCTATTGGCATAGGTAGCGCCGTCTGTAATAGGAGCACACGTACCACCGTTTTGAACATCATCTACTAGGTTTTCTTGAGAAGCCCAGTTGTCTACCATGTATTTGTATTCCACGTTGCCAGCAGCAAGGTTCACAGAAACACTGTAGATACCGTCTGCGTTAGCGTCAGTTAGAATGTTGTAGGTATCAGCTCCGCACCATCCGCACCATGGGCCTGTGATATACACATTGGTGAAAGGAGTGGTACAATTCATATCTACGTTGAAGTTCGTTGCGAATAAGCATGAACCGTCGTTCGTCCCAGCAGCTGGATTATAGTTTACAGCGTTCATGTCTGTACAACCGGGAGTAGAGTTCACGGAACATGTAGTGCAAGATCCGAAGCACACAGTACCCAAGTCAATATCAGCGGCACCAACAGTGATAGTGCGATTTGTATATCCACTATTCGTGACAGTACAAGAAGAACCCTCTATTAAAGTTTCTTGTCCAGCCCAGTTATCATAAGAGAATTTGTACTCGTATGTCCCGGCAGAAAGAGACAACATGATTTCCCAAATACCATTTCCAACATTGCTCATTTGCGCGCAGTTTCCGCACCATCCGTTGAACGTACCATTTAACTCTGGAGTTGTGAATCCGGTTACATTAGACATGTCAACTTGGAAGGTTACAAAAACAGGAGGTGCAGCACATGCTGAACAACTTCCCCAACAAACGACTGGTAAAGTGCTAGCAGCAGATACGGCAAGTGTTCTGTTTGTATATGCACCAGTAGTCATTGTGCAAGAAGTACCAGGAGTTAAGTTTTCTTGTCCAGCCCAATTGTCGTAAGCAAATTTGTACTCGTAGTTTCCGGCAGGAAGGTTTAAGGTTGTTTCCCAAATACCATCGCCATTTGCGTCTGTCATTGGGTGACAGTTACCGCACCATCCGTCGAATGAACCATTTACTGTAGGAGTTGTAAATCCGCCCGTGAATGACATGTCCACTTGAAATGTAACCGGAAAATTTGCTGGAGCTTGGCTACAAGCAACACAAGACCCGAAGCAAACGGTAGGAAGAGTAGCGTCAGCTACTACAACTAACGAACGATTTGTAAAACCGAAGTTGGTAACGGTGCAAGATGCGCCTGGGGCCAATGTTTCCCAGTTTCCGCCTGAATTTGCAGTGAACTTATATTCATAGGTTCCTGCGTTTAATGGAAGGGTAATTTCCCAAATACCATCGGCATTAGCGTCGGTCATTGGGGCACAATAGCCACACCAGTTGTTGAACGTGCCGTTCAGAGACGGATTTGAAAGTCCACTACCGTTAAGGTCTACCGAAAAGGTAACGTTAAAAGCAGATGCACTTGTGAACATTCCCAGCGAAATGACAATAAGAGCGAGTAGTTTTTTAAACATAAGTTTGATTTTAAGTTCGGCTAATATAGACTAATTGTCCCTTGTACAAAAAGCTAAACAAAAAAAATAAGGGGGCAACTGCCCCCTCATCTTTTAAACTACTGAACTAACTTACTTTCTAACTAAAAAACGTTGTGAGATTGTTTCTTTTCCAGAAACAACTTGAAGGAAGTACATACCATCGGCAAGCCCTTGCTCTAATTCAATAGAGGTATTGCTAAGTTCCAATGTATTGAATTTGTTTGACCAGATTAAATTCCCCATAGCGTCGAGCATACGAACTTGTGCTACTTCAGTATTCATTCCAGATAACATCAATTGAATGTTGTTTCCATTTGAAGGGTTTGGATAAACACTCAACTCTAATCCTTGCGCAACATTTTGCGAAGCATCTTTCGTTGAACCTTGTGCAGCATCTTGTGAATCATCTGCAATCATTCCTGAAGTACCTATGATACACATATCAAAGGCAGGTCCATATACGTAGTCCGTTCCAGTGTAGGATAGAATTGGAGCTGTACGCACGGAATATGTCTTACCGTTTTGCAATTGCAATACTGAGCCTAAATTAATGTAGTTAGAAGCAGCGCCTCTGTTTACAGTAAAAGGAAGTCCTACTGGTTGTCCCTGAGTGTCTAACTCAGTGAACTCCCAACGCCAGTTCGTTGCACCACATACCCATGGCAATGAAGCAACAACAGCACCACGGAAACGTGGACCTGCAGTACATCTGTCAGAAGTGCGAAGAGCAGTAACTGGTTGAGTAGCTGTAGACATTGAACAAGTAGCCAACGCAGGAACTGAAATCGTTTCAGCAACACCTGCGCCGTTGTTCAAGGTGTATGTATTTGTAATTAACACGTTGTAGGTAGATCCGTATGGTAAAGTTGGCAATACGGTGCTCAATACACAGATATCTGATGTTTGAGTGCGTGTGTAAACGTTACCGCTAGCAGGACCTGATACGCCAGTGAATGTGAAGGTGTAACTAGTTCCAGCTGCACCAGCCCAATTTGCTTTGAAGTACTGACACAAGCTGTATGGACCTGGACCGTAGTCACAACCACCACGCTTCAACATCTTCGCACAGATAGAATAAGTACCAGTACCAAGAGCACTGTTGTAGTTGCGCACACCGATTTTGTAAACTTGACCTGCAGTTAATCCGTAGTGGTTCAAAGTTTCACCACCCAAACCAGAAACTGCATTCTCTTGAGCTACTAAAGCACCAGCAGCCGTTTGCAATTCAATTAAGATATCGGCAGACGTTGAGTTAACAACGATGCTAACACCTTCTGAAGTTGCAACAAACTGATGCCACTTGTCTTCGCCTGTTAAGCAGATTGTTTGAGCAGAAGCAGAAGCTCCGGCACCAACCAAGGTTCCGTTGCTCGCAGAGCAGTTTGGCCAAATCGAAGGTGCAATTGAAGTAGCATTAGACGGATTGTCACCTGCAACAGTTAAACAACCTTCGTTGATTTGTCCGTTACAGTTGTCGTCGAATGCAGTGCTGCACGATTCAGTTGCTCCTGCATTTACTGCAGCGCTGTTGTCGTTGCAATCTCCTGAAGTTCCTGCAGTTGCTGTGTATCCAGCACCTGGTGAGGTACAGTTACTTGTTGAAGAAACATAATATCCATCAGCATCAGCATCTAAATACCATGTTGTAGCGAATGTACAAGTTCCGTTGTCTTGGTTAGCAGAAGCGTTGTAGTTACAAGCTGTTGCGTTTGTACATCCAAGAATTGGACAAGCAGAACATCTTCCGTAAACATCGTTTTTCACTTGTCCGGTTGGACTTTGACGGTTTGCGTAGTTAGCATAGTCAGTAACCGGTGCACAAGATCCACCGTTTTGCATATCGTCAACCAAGTTTTCTTGAGAAGCCCAATTGTCTACCATGTATTTGTATTCCACGTTTCCAGCAGCAAGGTTTACAGAAACTGTATAGATTCCATCTGCGTTAGCGTCTGTCATAATGTTGTATGCTTCAGCGCCGCACCATCCGCACCATGGACCTGTAACGTACACATTTGTGAATGCAGTTCCAGCGCAGTTCATGTCAACATTGAATTGAGTAGCATACAAGCAAGATCCGTCTGTGTATGTCGCAATTGGGTTGTAGTTAACCGCAGCAACATCGATACATCCTGGAATTCCAACTTGACAAGCCGTACATCTTCCATATACATCGTTAGTTGTTGTTCCAACTACAATTTGTCTGTTTGCGTAATTCGCGTAATCTGTAATTGGGGCACAAGAACCTCCATTTTGCATATCGTCAACCAAGTTCTCTTGAGAAGCCCAGTTGTCTACCATGTATTTGTATTCTACGTTTCCAGCAGCTAAGTTCAAGGTAACATTGTAGATACCATCGGCGTTAGCGTCTGTAAGGATGTTGTAGGTATCGGCACCGCACCATCCGCACCATGGACCTGTGATGTATACATTGGTGTATGTTCCAGCGCAAGTCATGTCAACGTTGAAGTTGGTAGCGAACAAGCAAGTTCCGTTGTTAACAGTAGCTGCAGGATTGTAGTTTGATGCCGCTGCGTTCGTACAACCTGGAGTAGCGATAACACAAGCACTGCAAGAATTCCAACATACAGTTCCTAAAACTTGTGCAGCTGTTCCAACAGTTAAAGCACGGTTGGTATATCCGAAGTTTGTAACAGTACATGAAGTACCCGCTGTTAAGCTTTCTTGAATTCCCCATCCATCTGCAGAGAATTTATATTCGTAAGTGCCAGGCAAAAGAGCTACTGTAACTTCCCAAACACCATCAGCATTCGCATCGGTCATTGGGGTGCAGTTTCCGCACCATCCGTTGAATGTTCCGTTTACCTCTGGAGTTGTGAATCCAGATGTTTGAGTCATATCAACTTTGAATGTTACGTTATAAGTAGGAGCAGAACACGCCGTACAAGTTCCCCAACAAACTACAGGTAGCGTTTGAGAAGCTGTTCCAACAGTTAATGCACGGTTGGTATATCCGCTGTTCGTTACCGTACAAGATGAACCAGCGGTTAAGCTTTCTTGTGAACCCCATCCATCAGCAGAGAATTTGTATTCGTAAGATCCAGCAGGAAGGTTAATCGTTGTTTCCCAAACACCATCAGCATTCGCGTCGGTCATTGGGTTACAGTTTCCGCACCATCCGTTGAAAGTACCGTTAACTTCTGGAGTTGTGAATCCGGTTTGATTAGCCATGTCAACTTTGAAAGTAACAGGGTACGTTGGAGGAGCGCAGTTCACGCAAGATCCCCAACACACAACACCAAGAGTTGTATTTGCAGTTAAATTTAAAGCACGGTTGGTATAACCACCGTTGGTAACGGTACAAGATGAACCAGCAGCAAGAGTTTCTTGTGAACCCCATCCGTCAGCTGAGAATTTGTACTCGTATGTACCCGCTTGAAGCGTAAGTGTAGTTTCCCAAATACCATCTGCGTTCGCATCGGTCATTGGGTTGCAGTTTCCGCACCAGTTGTTGAAGGTTCCGTTAACCTCTGGAGTTGTGAATCCAGTTTGTCCTTGCATGTTTACTTTAAAAGTAACAGTGTATGAAGGTGGAACTTGAGCGCATGCTACGCACGAAGCCCAGCAAACAGTTGGTAAAGTAGCAGCAGCAGAAACAGTTACAGTTCTGTTGGTATATCCCGAATTAGTAACAGTACAACTGCTTCCAGCAATTAAGGTTTCTTGTCCAGCCCAGTTGTCATAAGCGAATTTGTATTCGTATGTTCCAGCAGGAAGTGAAAGAGTGGTTTCCCAAACACCGTCAGCATTTGCATCGGTAAGTGGGTGACAGTTTCCGCACCATCCGTCGAACGATCCGTTTACTGTTGGAGTAGTGAATCCGGTAACGTTAGCCATATCTACCTTGAAAGTTACAGGGTAACTCGCAGGTGCTTGGCTGCACGATACACATGATTGCCAGCAAACAACAGGTAAGGTAGCGTTTGCCGTAACAGCTAAAGAACGATTGGTGTAACCAAAGTTTGTTACCGTACAAGATGATCCTGGCGCAAGGTTTTCCCAGCTGCCACCAGAATTGGCTGTGAACTTGTACTCGTAAGTACCGGCTGTAAGTGGAAGTGTAATTTCCCAAATGCCATCTGAATTGGCATCGGTCATTGGTGCGCAATAGCCACACCAGTTGTTGAACGTTCCATTAATGGAAACGTTGGAAAGCCCAGTGCCGTTCATGTCTACGCTGAACGTGACATCGAACGCCTTCGCTCCTAGGAAAGATGTTAAGAGCAAAAAGAGTAGGTAAATCTTTTTCATTTTAGTTAGTTAATTATTTTAAGGTTGAGACGAATATATACTAATTGTACTATAGACAAAAACTCTTTTTGAAAAAAAATTGTACTTTTTACAAAAAGTCCTCATAAATCTCATTTATTTTCGCTCAAATTTGTGAAATGGCAATTTCAAAAAAAATAGCAAAGACGAGAATAGAGCAAGACGATATCTATTCCATTCCAATAGACGAGTTTTTCAAGTCGGCTTTTTCGGTCGACTGTGTTATTTTCGGATATCATGAAAGGGAACTGAAAGTATTGCTCATTCAAAGAGGAACAGATCCTTTCCAAGATTACTGGGCACTTCCTGGTGACTTGGTCTATCCGTATGAAGATTTAGATGATTCTGCAAAACGTGTGTTGAACGACCTCACTTCTCTGTCGGATGTGGCCATGAGACAAGTGCATACCTTCGGAAAAGTGAATCGCCATCCATTGGGTCGCGTAATTACCGTGGGATACATTGCTCTTGTTGAACTCATGGACATTAATCCACTTCCATCTAAATGGGCGAAGCAGACCAAGTGGCACAGCATTAAACGCATGCCTAAATTGGCTTTCGATCACAAGGAAATATTGAATGAAAGCTATAGAGCGTTAAAAGATATTATTGTTGCCGAGCCGCTCTGGAGTAAGGTTCTTCCAGAAAAATTTACCCTCACCGAATTCCAAGCAATTTTCGAAACGATTTTGCAAAGGGAATTCGATAAGGGTAATTTCAGAAAGAAGATCAACGGTTTGAAATTCTTAAAGCGTTTGGACGAGTCTCAGCAGAATGTGCGTCACCGGCCGTCTAACTTATACCGCTTCGACGCGAAACTGTTTAAACAGTATCGCGACAAAGGGTTTGTTTTCGAGTTCTAATTTATTCTTACAACTTCACGAAACGCTTTGTTGAAGAGCCATTGGCAGTTACTACCTGCACGTGATAAATTCCTATTGAAAGAGATTCTGTGTTTACTTGAACGCTGTTATTCAATGCTACAGTTGGAAGTGTTATACGCTTTCCAGTGTTGTCTACTATTGAAATAGCTTTCACCAAATTCGCACTTTGAATCATGAATGAATTTTGAACGGGGTTCGGATAAATTGAAAACCCTTCAATGGTTTCTTCGTTCACATTTATTCCTCCACAGCTAATGCATGTTCCGTAACAAACGGTGTCCATCACGAGGGTTCCAGTTACATCTAATGTTCTGTTCGTGAAACCGGAATTCGTCACCGTGCAAGGGTCTCCAGCTGTTAACGCTTCAGAACCAGCCCAAGTATCGAAGGCATATTTATATTCGTAAGTTCCGGTATTCAAAGGAATAGTCAGTTCCCAAACGTTATCGGCGTTAGCGTCGCTCATTGGCGCACAACCTCCGCACCAGTTGTTAAATGTTCCATTAACCTCCGGAGTCGTGAATGTTACTCCACTTGTACCCATGTCAACAACAAATGTGATGTTGTATGGACCAGATGATATTCCGCAAGCTTCGCAACTTCCCCAACACACAACTGGCAATGAATCTGCGACAGATACATTCAATACTCGATTGGTATAAATACCGGTAGTCATGGTGCAAGAACTTCCAGGAACTAAAGTCTCTTGACCCGCCCAGTTGTCGAATGAGTATTTGTATTCATAGGTTCCTGGCGCTAAGGAGATGGTTAAATCCCAAACACCATCGGCGTTGGCATCGCTCATGGGCGCGCAGTTTCCGCACCATGCGTTAAAGATACCGTTTACCTCAGGAGTAGTGAATCCGGTTACACCGTTCATGTCAACTTGAAAGGTAACATCTACTTGAGCAGTAGCACTCAAGGAAAAAATTGAAAGAATTGCAAATAGAATTTTTTTCATGATCTAGTTTTTTGCTAATTTAGAGAAATTGTACTTTATACAAAAAGGTTTTAATACTTTTGTTTTTAATGTGTGAATGTTTTGTCAAATGTTATGTACTTTGCCGCTCATTCCTTTCTATTAAATGGATATATGATAAAAAACATTAATCTAAACTGCTTGTTCATTTTACTGGCGCTTTTCTTCGGTTTTACTGATGGAATGGCGCAGGTAATACCTGTTAAGGTAATGCAAGATGAAGCTGGCGCGTGGCACATAACGAGAGGCGGCAAGCCATACGATGTTAGAGGAGCGGGAGGAAATGTTCAACTCGATAAATTGGTGGAAGTAGGTGGAAATTCTATACGAACGTGGAGTACTGATAATGCTCAGGAGATTTTAGATGAAGCCTATTCGAAAGGTCTGACAGTCATGTTAGGTTTGTGGGTGCAACATGAACGTCACGGTTTTGATTACAACGACGAGAAGAAAGTTGCCGCACAATTGGAGGGATTTAAAAAAGTTATCCTTCAATACAAAGACCACCCAGCTCTGTTAATGTGGGGAATTGGAAACGAAGTGGATCTTTTTTATTCGAACACCCGCGTTTGGGCTGCTATCAATGACATCGCGAAATTTATTCATGAAGTTGACCCCAATCATCCAACTTCAACAGTGACTGCCGGGTTAGATGAAAAGGAAGTGAAATTGATTCTTCGCGATGCGCCTGAGATTGATGTGTATTGCGTGAATACCTACGGCGATATTGCCGGTGTGAGAAAGAGCATTCGCAGCTTTGGTTGGAAAGGCCCTTACATGATTACTGAGTGGGGCCCAAACGGACACTGGGAAGTAGCGAAAACCAAGTGGGGCGCACCAGTAGAGCAAAGCAGTTCAGAAAAGGCGAAGTCATACAGAGAGCGATTGGCCAGCGAAATTCAAGCCGATAAAGATTTTTGTATCGGATCATATGTCTTCCTCTGGGGGCACAAGCAAGAGACGACTTCAACGTGGTACGGATTATTTTCTGCCGAAGGAAATGCCTCAGAAGCTGTTGAAGTTCTTCAAGATATTTGGAAGCCGGGAACAGTAAAAAATAGAACGCCTGTTTTAGACTCCCTTTGCGTGGATGGAAAAAAGAAAGGAGAATACATTGCTTTAACAGCTGATGAAATCTATGAAGCAAGTGCCTTTGTAAAAGACGCCGACAATGATTTATTGAAATCGTCTTGGGTAATTGTTCCAGAGAGTAGAGATATAAAATCGGGTGGAGATGCGGAAAGTGCACCAACTCCTATTGCAGGACTATTCAAAAAGAAAACAACAAACAGTGCTAAGTTTTTCGCTCCTTCCACTGAGGGTGCGTATCGATTGTTTTTCGAAACAGTAGATGGAAACGGTCATTACGCTTATACCAACGTTCCGTTTTATGTGATGCCTAGAAAAGAAGGACAAGCTCCTAAGAGAGCGGTCTCTTTCAAACCAATCGAATTTCAACCTTAACGCGAATGAAGTCTAATTTTAAATATCTGTTTTCTCTTTTAGCACTTCTATTTCTGGTTGAAGGAAATGTTGCGTTTGGACAGGTAGACAACCTTACCTCATCATACGGACTTTATCCGAAGAAGGATTCTCTAACCCCCGGAAAGATAAGTGTTTCAGGGTTCTATCGGTTTTTTGGAACCTATACTAAGCAGAACAGAGCTTACCAAAGAACAATACCAACCGATACACTTCTTCCAAGGAACTTTTTTATTGGTGACGATGAACAGTTACCGAATTTGTTGGTGAATGTCGCAGGGCAGTTTTCAGACAAATCAAGTTGGGGATTCGATTTAAGAATGTTCCAATTTTTAAATGGAGTCATTAATCCTTCTTACGGCGCGCAAGTGGCCGACTCTCTTCGCCCGAGTATTCAGAAACCATTGGGAACTGTTGCGCTAGGTGGAAATTTAGGAACGATGTTGGGAATGAATTTGTACGGTAATTTCAAAACGAAATACGGACAATGGGGCGTGCGAGTGGGTGGTATTCAATGGTTGAGTATTTCTGATTTGACCTTCGGTTCTTTCCGCGGATACAATCGTTTTATGTTGTTTGAAAGAAACCCGTGGGATCCTATGGGAAACAGCGCGGCTTCGAGATACCAACAATATTTCGATCAAGGAAGTATAGACCAAGATTCGCGTTGGGGTAACCGAGCCTTCCAAGGCGCAGTGATAGAAGGAAAAGAATTACCCAAGAATTTTTATCTCTTAGGTATGGTTGGAAAGAGTGAAATCAACGGTGGTTTTTCTGTCGTTCCGAACTATTCCTACGGAGGAAAACTACTTCACAAAGGAAAGAAAAATGGCTTTATGGCGTTGAATACGTTCAACAGTGTTAACTATACAGATAGCCTTGCGCGTGAGGCTTTTGGGCTTAACGTAATTACTTTCGAAGGTGTGACCAATATCAAAGGTCATACGCTTAAAGCGGAAATGGGAGTAGGTAAATATTACAGCCCTAGACATCAGGGAAAATGGGGAGAGGCGCTTCAATTGCGCTGGTCTACCCCGGTTATTGGTAGAAGGCCAATCTTGGAAGTTCACGCATTTCGCTTAAGTCCAAGAGTCGTTAATAACACTGCAATTTTTTGGAATACAGCAACACAAGAGTATGCTGCAAATGAGATCCCTGCTGGGGGTGTTGGTAGCTCTTCTTTACTGCAACCCTTTGGAAGTTCTATGATTCGCTTGGGTCAAATGACAAACAATCGTCAGGGGTTGAACTTAAACGTTCAGTGGGGCACGAAGAAATTTAAGTTCAGCGGAGGCATGGGAGCTTCTTCGGAGCTAGAACCCGCAGCAGCAATCATTACATACGGTCATCCTGTGAACAGCGTAACACGCTCTCGCTTCTGGCGTTGGCAGTATCCCGCGAATGTGGGTCCATACGGACGATACTCTGATATTTATAGAGACACCTACGAATCTGTGCAGCTTTCAGATGATAGCTCTGGAGTCGTAGTGAATAAGAAACACTTCAATGTGGCAGAAGCACAAATGAAATATCAGGGAAAAATTGGAGCACATAAAGTGTTTTTGTTTTCGTTATTGCAAATGCAAAGTGCAGGAAGAAAATTCTCTCCGATAGTTGTTACGAACGAGAAGGCTTATGTTCGTCAATACTCTTCCGAATTGGAAGTGTACTATGAACTCACACCTTTAGTTATGCTGAACGGTTACATTGGATATGAGAGAACCATTGCGAATTACTTAACCAATATCGACGAGGTTTCAAGAAGACCTAGAAACCAATATGGAAAGGGATATGGGTTAGGTGTAGATGTTGAATTGGGAAGAAACACAAGACTTTATTTGCGTCACCGTTGGTTCTCTTTCGAAGACAGAAGTTTCTCGTTAGATCATTTCAATGGAAGAGAGTTAGTGGTTGAATTAAAAGCGTTTTTTTAATGAAAAATAAATTACACATCGTTGTTGGAATTGTTGCGTTAGTTGCAGCACAGTTTGTTTCAGCACAGGAAAAAGATTTGCGTAAGGTCGTGTTCACGGGTGCTGCACGTGGACTTTACTACGGAGATAAAATGGGACAGGAGGTGGAAGATTCCATCACCATCCCTCGAATGAACAGCGGTCATACGCTCGTTGATTTGGGAATGAATATTCGTCCGAATAGAAACACGGAAATTCAAGGTATGGTGCGTGTACGCAACGACTACGGCGGATTTTGGGGATCTGGGGTTAGCTTCGACATTCGTCAGTTGTACATCAAAGGCGTTGCAGGAGGAATAGTTCGTTACCAATTGGGAGACATCAACTACAAGCTCTCACCGTACACGCTTTCCAACACGCAGCAAGAAATTATTACGCAAGGACCTGTGGTTTTCCAACAGCAAACGCGTTTGATGAATTACGATAATTTCTATGCGGCAGATAGCTCTTGGAGACAACAAGGAGCAGCTGCTGAATTTGGTTTACAGTTTTCGAAGTTTGTGAAAGAGTTACAGTTTCATACTGTTGCTACACGCGTTAGAACTACAGATTTCGGTAGCATCAACGATCGTTTATTCGCTGGATACAATGTGAATTTGGTTCAAAGTAATTTCCTCGAAATTGGAATGAATCATGTGACGCTTTTCGATATCGAAGGAACTTCTCGAAACTTAAGCACCTTCCACAACCCGGTAACTACAGGTACTTTGTTGTTAAAGAAAGATTTTTCTAATTGGAAAATGAAGGTGAATGTGGAAGCAGGAACTTCAAAAACATACTACGAGAAATTCGAAGGTTCACCAGAAACAAACGGAAAAATTTTCGATGCGAAATGGATGGGTGCAAACAACTCGAAAGGTTTAAGTGTTGAAGCCGGATGGAAATATGTAAGTTCAGATTTCCGCAGTCCAGGCGCGCAAACCAAGCGTGTGAATTACAATTATCAGCCATCATCTTTCGGAAGAATTACCAATGATCAAGTGGTAAGAAATCTAACAGCATTCGATTTAATGCGTGAGTCGAACGCATACAACCGTCAGCTTTCTTCCAACTTAATGTTAATTCAACCGAAGTACGACAACATTACGCCTTACGGAACTGCAACGCCGAACAGACAAGGAGTAACCGTTAATGCGCGATACATTAGCCCAAAACAATTGTTCGAAATCTCAGCTACACAACTGATGTTGCAAGAGACACGCGGCGAAGGAACATTGATACCGCGCAAGTTCATGCGTTCAGAAGTGAAGGCTGTTGCGCATTTGAGTAAGCGATTCGGAAGTAAGGATAAATTGTTCGATGTATCTGTGAGATTCAGAAACGATAACACGTCTCGTGATGCAGAAGAGAATGTGCGTGCCGTAGACCTTTCAACACAAATTTTCTCGGTTGGAATGGAATACGAATTTTGGGAGAATTGGGATGTGATGTTGGGCGTTCAGCAAATCAAATTCAATGGATTCGATTATACCGCTGTTCGCAACAACTTCTCAGAGATTTATAACTTCAAAGAATATCAAACCGATGGAAATGAATTCATGAAAGCTGCTGGTTTGCGCTATCGTTTTTCAGACAAGTCTAGTTTATCTGTGAATCTTTCGAACTTCAAGAATACAGATGCTTTTGACGCGACACAGAATTATACTATTCGTCAGTTTATGTTACTTTACCAAATGAATTTTTAATATGAAAAAGTCTATTTACTTCTTACTATTTGCTTCATTGCTCTACACCTCTTGTAAGGTAGATGAAGAATTCGAAGGACCTTCATTGGTTGATTTGTACGGTGATTTCAGTGTGGTAACCGGACTGGATATTTCCAATCGCAATGTGAATTTCTCGACGGGAGAAACAACTACTTTCACAGCTGCGTTTTCGAAGAACGTTGATTGGACGGTTGAAGTGAAAGGTCTTCAATCTGGCGCTGTGAAGCGATTCTCGGGATTCTCGAATGTCATCGACGCATCGAATGCAACATGGAACGGAACCACAACGGATCTTCCAATGTTTCGCGTTGAAGATTGTGCCGTGCAACTTTCAATCATTGGAGTTGCAGATACCTTGCACGACACCTTAGCGGTAGTTGGTTCGAAGGTATATGAAGGATTTGTTGTTGCAGATTTTGAAAACGGGTGGAACAGCGGATGGAACACTTACGTGCAAAGCGGCGCGAACATGAGCTTCGCGGTTCAGACGAATGGCAACGCAGCGCAAGGCGGACGTTACTATGAAATGGCGGGTGCCGTTTCTTGGGATTGGTTGATTGGTTTGGTGAACATGCCCGGAAGTGCTTATGGTTCTACTTACTATCCGTTGACAAGCAATCCATCGAATTTGTATTTCAATACCATGTTGTACAAGCCTGCGGGCATTGATAACGGATTGGTATTGTTTCAAATCAAAGAAGACGACAACCAAGACGGAATGTATTCTACAGGATCTGAAGATATGTATTCGATTCAAGTGAGCTTAACAGCGAACGGATGGTCTAAAATTTCACAACGTTACGACAACATTCCAACGTTGGTGAATGGCGCTGCTTCTGGTCCAATTGGAAACGGATTGCACGAACCTAATAAAATTATTGAAGTGTCTGTTTTATTCTTGGCTAATCCAACATCTGGATACTCTAAGACTTGGATGGATTACATGATATTCACGGAAGGATCTGCTTTAGAGCCTTAATTTTTCACTATGAAATACGCATTTTGGTCTGTACTTCTTTTATTCACGAGCTGCGTTTCTGTGAAGGAACTTGCGCTTTATGAAAATGAAGTGATAGTGGAAGAAACGAAGGATGTCAATGGATTTCAATTGACTGAAATTTTCAACGACGACATCACCTCTGAGATTTGGTTCACGCCAAGTCCGGCTTGTCTCACTGTTACTTCAGAGCGCAAAGAAGTTTTCTCGGGGTCAGGTGCTATGAAATTTACTTGGAATAAACAAGCGGGTGGATGTCCATGGCTGGGTCTTGGTATTGGTTGGGCAAATTGGAGCGGAAAGGATTTAGCGTCCATTGAAAACAGCGCTGCCATTTCATTCAAAGTAAAAACGCAAGAGGGATCTATGAAAGGATTGCCTTGGGCCATGGCGTTGGAAGACTACGCTGGAACACAAGCTTGGATAGGCGTTACAAGCGGTTATGTTGAAGGTGGAATTGTAGATACCACTTGGAGAACCGTTACCATTCCTTTGGTAGACTTTCAGTTTGAAGGATGGAATTTAGATGCGGGTACCGTTAAGCAATTGCTTATTCAATTCGAATCGAATGGCACTGTGTTCGTTGACGAGTTCAAGATTATTCCTTTCAAACCGAAGGAACCGAACACACTTGTTGTGACGAAGTCTTACGGTTGGGTGAACGACGGGTTCATTGAAGGTGGACAGTTTGTAGCGCAAGCGAACATGGACGGCTCTGTGATTTACTTGAACTGGAATGAAAAGGAATTGTACATCGGCGGTGAAATTGAAGACGTTTCTCCATGCAGAAACATGCAAAACGGAAGAGACATTTGGAACGGCGATGCCATTGAAATTGCCTTCTCTTCAGAAACAGGAATTAGCGATAAGCGCATGATGTTTTACGAAGGTGATCGTCACATTGGAATTAAGATGGGTGGAAATTTCTACGTCTACGATTGGTCACGTGAGAAGAATATTAAAGCGCAAATTTCTGTGAAGCCGCTTCAAAATAAATATGTTTTCGAATGTGTTATTCCTTGGAGCGAATTGGGCGTTTCGCCTTGGAAAAATAATTCAACCTACAACATTGACTTTGCAATTGACCAGTCTACAAGTCAGGATACAAGAGACTTTCAGAGACGATGGAATTCAGTGAACAATGAAAATTTCAACTTGAATCCTTCGTTGTGGGGTAAGTTGAAAGTAGAACTTCCAATTATTTCTTTAGAATGAAAATGACGTCAAAAAATATTTTTCAATCGGTTTTAATGCTTGCACTCGTTGCAATGAATGTATCGTGTGCTTCGCAGAAAGACATTCTTAATCCTAAGAAAGTTTCAAATGTAGATCTGCTTCTTTCTGCTATGACCATTGAAGAGAAAGTGGGGCAAATGACGCAGTTGAATATTGATGTTGTTTGCGAAGGTGAAGTATACAAACTCACAGAGCCGCATCGCTTGAATGCAACGAAGCTTCATCAGGCACTTGTTGATTATCATGTTGGATCTATTTTGAATTGTGGTGGACATGCTTATCCGCGTGAACAGTGGCATGAAATCATAGGTGGCATTCAGAAAGTAGCAACAACAGAAACACGATTGAAGGTTCCAATTCTTTATGGGATAGATGCTATTCACGGAGCGAATTATGTAACAGGTTCTACCTTGTTTCCTCAGCAATTGGCGCAGGCTGCAACGTTCAATCCGAGCCTAACGGAAGAGGGTGGAAGAATTACTGCCTATGAGACGCGCGCTGCAGGTATTCCATGGAATTTCTCTCCGGTATTGGATGTTGGAAGAAACAAAAACTGGTCACGTTTTTTCGAAACGTTCGGTGAAGATCCTTATGCATGTAGTGTATTCGGAAGTGCGTTGGTTCGCGGATATCAAGGTGGAAATGGCGCAGCTGTAGACAACGTTCACGTGGCTGCTTGCATGAAGCATTTCCTGGGTTACAGTGGAACACGCACAGGATTCGACCGCACACCAGCTATTATTTCAGACATTGAATTGCGCGAAATTTATCGTCCGTCTTTCCAGGCTGCTATCAATACAGGAGCATTGACTGTCATGATCAACAGCGGCGAGATTAACGGAATTCCTGTTCATGCCGACCCGAAAATCTTGATCGATTTGCTGCGCACAGAGATGGGCTTTAAAGGACTTGCTGTTACCGATTGGGAAGACATTATTAAGTTGGTGAAGAACCACCGCGTTGCAGTTGATTTGAAAGAAGCGACATACTTGGCTGTTATGGCTGGAATAGACATGTGTATGGTACCAAACGATTACGACTTCACCAAGTATTTAATTGAATTGGTGAAGGAAGGAAGAATTTCTGTAGAGCGTTTGAATGTGAGTGTGAAAAGAATATTAGAGACGAAAGAGAAATTGGGATTGTTTCAGAACGCCATGCCACCAAGCGTTGCAGCGTTTCCTAAATTTGCTTCAGAAGAACACAAGGCAGCAGCATTGCACACAGCGGAGGAGAGTATTACCCTTCTTGGAAATAAGAACAACATTCTTCCTTTGAAGAAAGACGCGAAGATTTTTGTAACAGGTCCCGCTGCGAATTCAATGACCTTGTTGAATGGCGCTTGGACGCGCACATGGCAGGGAACCGATGCGCAATTCGACGATGCTACGAAGAATACAATTTATGAGGCGCTTCTTAGCAAGAATAAGAATGTTACCTTCAATGAAGTTTGTGGTTTAGAGACCATGAACAAAATGAATGGCAATCCGTTGGAGATGGCGATGAATGCCGATGTTATTGTGGTGTGTGTGGGAGAATTACCTAGCACAGAATTACCCGGTAACATTTACGATTTAGAACTTCCAAAGGCGCAGCAAGAGTATGTGAAGATGCTTCAGTCTACAATGAAACCTGTTGTTTTGGTCTTGGTTGAAAATAGACCGCGGATTGTTCGCGACATAGTTGACGGATGTTCAGCTGTTGTGATGGCTTATCAACCGGGCGATTTCGGAGGAGATGCGTTGGCTAATATTTTATATGGCGATGTTAATCCGAGTGGAAAGCTTCCATTCACATATCCGAAATTCCAAGTTGGAACTTCAACTTACGATCACAAATTCACTGAGACTTTTGACAAAGATTTTGGTAACAAAGCCTTCCAACCGCAATGGGAATTTGGTTACGGATTGTCCTACTCAAATGTGCAATACGAGAATTTGCAGGTGAGTTATGAAAGCGAAGATATGGGCGGAGAGATACTCATTCGTGTAGATGTTGCAAACCCGAGCGAACGTTCGGTTAAGGAAAGTGTGTTGGTTTTCGCAACCGATGAAGTAGCATCTATTACTCCTTCCGTAAAAAAATTAAAGGCATTTCAGAAAATTGAATTGGCGCCGAAGCAGAAGCGTACTGTAGAGTTTTCCATTTCGAAAGAAGATTTGAAATTCATTGGAAAAGATGCGCAACCGATTTTCGAATCGGGTGCTTTTCAGTTTCATGTAGGGTCATTAACGAAGAGATTAATTATTCAATAAGATGAAAAGATATTTGTTGTTTTTAGTGCTTGCTTCAATTACGCTGATTACGTGTAAGCAGTCTAATCCGGAAGATGTATTGGGCCGTCAGGGCGATGTTGTAAATTTCGCTGGACGCAAGTGGGACATTAAGTACAGCAACACTCCTGTTGGTCCGGGACCGAATAATTTCTCTCGTCTATATGACGATGTATGGGTGGACGAAAACGGATACCTGCATTTGACGGTTGCGAAGCACGGAGATACTTGGTATTCTTCGGAAGTTGTTGGACAGGACAACTTGGGATATGGAACTTATATTTTCACGGTTCAAGCAGATCCGATGTCGTTTTCAGAGAACGTTGTTTTTGGATTGTTCACATGGGATAATAACACGCTTCTTACAGATGGAAACAGCGAGGTTGATATTGAGTTTTCGAAGTGGGGAGACGCAACTGCTGAAGAGCCAACCACTTTTTCTGTTCAGCCGGTTAGCTTCGGAACTTTTTATCCGGAAAGAACACGTGAACGTTTAATCGATCCAGATATTTTGAAAGGTGTTACAACGCATTTATTCAACTGGACAGACACATTGATCACGTGGTACAGTTATGCGGGTGAGGACTACGAAAATGCCACTCCAATTGCAACGTGGTCGTTCAACTTGAACAATCCTCCACGTGTGAAGCAAGACGGCAATCAAACGTCTCAACCCATTGTAATTCCCGCTCCAGGCGCAACAACGAACTGTCGCATGAATTTATGGACATTGCCGTTTTCGGCCATTGGTCCAAACAACGGATTGACGCACGAAGTGGTGATTCGCGATTTCAAATACATTCCGATGCAATGATTGCTGTAAATTCGCAGCATGATCGTTCAGAAACATTTTGAAGAAGCGCATCAGTTGCTTTCGCAATTGTTGGCTTCGCCTGACTTTTTAACTTCCGTAAATAATAGCGCACAGTGCATGTCTTCCCAATTAAAGTTGGGCAAGAAAATCATGTCGTGCGGTAACGGTGGAAGCATGTGCGATGCCATGCATTTCGCTGAAGAGCTTTCAGGAAGATATCGCGACAACCGTCCGGCTATTGCGGCCATGAGCATTTCAGACCCTTCGCACATGTCGTGTGTGGGGAATGATTACGGCTACGATTTCGTTTTTTCGCGCATGGTGGAAGCCATAGGAAATGAAGGTGATGTGTTGTTGGCTATTTCAACCAGCGGTAATTCTGCGAATGTGTTGAAGGCCGCTGAAGCAGCGAAAGCGAAGGGAATGAAAGTTATCGCCCTAACGGGAAAAGACGGCGGCAAACTTGCTCCGCTGTGCGATTTCGAAGTACGTGTCCCCTGGATGGGATACGCAGATCGCATTCAAGAAATTCACATTAAAGTCATTCATAGTTTTATAGACTTCATTGAAAGAAATATTGACTAACTAAAGAAATGACAACAGAACAAAAGTTAAATGCGCGTAGCAACGGAAGTTGCGAATTGTGCGAATCGAAGGAAAGTTTATCGGTATACGAAGTTCCTCCGCATTCAGATGGAAATGAAGACGAAAGCATTTTAGTTTGTGAAGTGTGCAAAGCTCAGTTGGAAAAACGCGTTGCGTTGGATGCCAATCATTGGGCTTGTTTGAATACAAGCATGTGGAGTGAAGTCCGTGCGGTGAAAGTTGTTTCATGGAGAATGTTAAACCGTTTGAAAACGAATTCATGGGCTGCAGATGCGATTGATATGATGTATTTGGAAGAAGATCAATTGACGTGGGCGCGTGCCGCAGGGGACGAAGAGGATTCGGGTGAAATTCAATTTCACAAAGATTCGAACGGAACTATTTTGCAAAGTGGAGATACCGTTACGCTAATCAAAACATTGGAAGTAAAAGGCTCTCAAGTGAAAGCGAACGTTGGTGTTGCCGTAAGGAACATTCGTTTGGTTCACGACAACATTGAGCAAATTGAAGGGAAGGTAGACGGACAACAAATTGTGATTTTAACGAAGTTTGTGAAGAAGTCTTAAGGTAGTTATTTCAACATATAATACTCTGAAACGCTTGATTGAAGAGGGTTTCAGAAAAATAAGCAAGAAGGTTATGGCATATGACTTTCTTGCTTTTTCGTTTTATTGAAAAGTCATTTGCAAGAAAAAATTTATGCTTGCAAAAACATTTGGCAGCGCTGTTCACGGCGTGAACGCCTACCTCATTACGATTGAAGTTCATGCCGACAAAGGAACGTTGGTGAACATGGTTGGACTTCCAGATACGTCTGTAAAAGAAGCGCAGCAGCGCATTCGCGCGGCTTTCACGAATTCAGGAATGAAGAATCCGATTCGGAATTACACGATAAATATGGCGCCAGCAGATATTCGGAAGGAAGGAACGGCGTATGACTTGCCGCTTGCGCTGGGCCTTCTAGCGGCAACGGAGCAGATTCCGAGTGAAGCGCTTTCGAAATATATTATCATGGGCGAGTTGTCGTTAGACGGAAGTATTCGTCCGATTAAAGGTGTTCTGCCCATGGCCATTCAAGCGAAGCGTGATGGGTTTGAAGGCATTATTGTCCCGATAGAAAATGCACCTGAATGTGCAGTTGTTGATGGATTGAAAATCTATGGATCTCCGTGCATCTTAGATGTTGTAAATTTTTTCAAGGGTGAAGGAAAGTTGGAAGAATTTCCATTTGAAAAAGAAAAATTTCAGTCGTTGCAGACGCAACATTTTGCGTTGGATTTCACCGATGTAAAAGGACAAGAAAACATTAAGCGCGCGTTTGAAATTGCGGCTTCAGGCGGACACAATCTTATTCTCATTGGTCCGCCTGGCGCGGGAAAGACGATGTTAGCGAAACGACTTCCATCTATATTACCGCCTTTGTCGTTAGACGAAGCCTTGGAGACCACGAAGATTCACAGTGTAGCTGGAAGATTGAAAAAACACGATGCGTTAATTGTGAATCGTCCGTTTAGAAGTCCTCACCATACCATATCTGACGTCGCGCTCGTCGGGGGAGGATCATACCCTCAGCCAGGAGAGATTTCATTGGCGCACAACGGTGTTTTATTCTTGGATGAATTGCCTGAATTCAAGCGCACGGTTTTGGAAGTTATGCGTCAGCCCTTGGAAGATCGGAATGTGACTATTTCACGCAGCAAGTTCAGTGTTGAATATCCAGCGAGCTTCATGTTGGTCGCCTCTATGAACCCCTGTCCATGTGGCTATTTCAATCATCCGGAAAAAGAATGCACGTGTGGGTCTGGTGTGGTGCAACGTTATTTGAGCAAGGTGAGTGGCCCGTTGTTGGATCGCATTGATTTGCATGTTGAAGTGACGCCGGTTCCGTTTGCTCGATTACATGAGCAGCGTGCGGGTGAGCGCAGTGTGGGCATTCGCGAGCGTGTTACGCGCGCAAGGGAGTTGCAGTCGCAGCGATTCAATGAGAGTAAAACGAATTACAATGCACAAATGAATACGCAAGAGTTGAAGTTGCATTGTGCGTTGGACGAAGCCAGTTCCGAGTTGTTGAAGTTGGCCATGAACAAGCTTCAGCTTTCAGCGAGAGCGTATGAACGCATCTTAAAAGTTGCTCGCACCATTGCCGATTTAGCAGCTTCAGAAAAAATACAAAGCGAACACATCTCAGAAGCGATTCAGTATAGAAGTTTAGATCGTGAGAATTGGGGAGGGTAAAAATCCCCTATTTTTATTCCATGAAAAGACTCGTACTCCTTTTTGTTTTTGCTGCGCAATTGTTCATGGCGAATGCGCAAGTTCATTTCGCAAAGAACTTTCAGAACGATCCGAAGATGCCGGAATGGGCGAAGCTCATGTATGACGATACCACAGATCCAATGGTCGTGAAGGCCGCGTATGAAGCGTATTTCAGCGAGCACACTTTCGAGAAGACTGTTCATACGCAATACTACAAACGTTGGGTAAGCACCAACCAAGCACGGTTTTTTTCAGACCGAAATGAAACCATTAATTCAGAAGATCGCGGAAGTGGAATCTGGAACTATTGCGGTCCGAAAGTGCATTTCACTTCAGATGGAAACTTAACTCCGATTAGCGAACACGCGAACGTATACACGCACGATAGAAGCGCTGTGGATAATAACACATTGTATTGCGGAACAGAGTCAGGCGGCGTATACAAAAGCACGGATGCTGGAACCACGTGGGAGTTCGTTACAAAGAATTTAATTGTCGGAGGAGTGAGCGCTGTGCGATGTCACCCTACTGATTTAAACACTGTTCTTTTCAGCGGAAACAATGAAATTTACAGATCCATTGACGGTGGCGTTACTTGGAATATCATTGGTGGTTCTTCCTTTGAGGCCCTAAACATAAACGTTTGGGAATTTCAATTTCACCCCCTTCAACCCAACATTGTATTTGCTGCAACGAATCTAGGTTTGTACAGATCTACCGATACTGGTGATACCTGGACAGAAATACTTCCGAATGAATGCATGACCGTTTCTTTCAAACCGAATGATTATTCGGTTGTGTACACGGTTCATTTCGAACCTACAATTGGAATTGCTAAATTCTACAAAAGCACCGACACTGGACTAACGTTCACGATGAGCGATAACGGATGGTTTGCAGAGAACGCTGGTTTTACAAATGTTGAATTGTCCGGTGGACATATGGCAGTGACCGAAGCCGATCCGAATAGAATTTATGTCGCCCTAGCCGGTTACGGAACATACAATACCAATGTTGAATTGAACGGTTGGATTGGCTTGTATGTAAGTTACGACGGTGGCGATTCTTGGGTGAACAATCACGGAACCATTGGTACACCATACAATGTGGACACTCATCCAAACCTCATGAATTTCTCTGCCGACGACGGTACTTACACGCAAATTCATTACAACACCACCTTGGTGGCTTCGCAGATTAATCCAGATAAAGTTTTAATTGGAGGACTGAATGTTTGGCTCACTGAAGATGCTGGAACAACATTTAGTGGAGTTGCCGGATACATTGGCGGACTTCCAAATTACCATGTCGATCAGCAAGAATTCAGAATATACAAAGACAGTCCAACAACTGAAACCATTTGGTGCAGCAACGACGGAGGGATAAATATTTCAACGGATTTTATGCAAACCTTCGACGCGAAGAACTACGGCATTATGGCTGTGAATCTTTGGGGGTATGATCAAGGATGGAATGAAGACATTATGGTAGGCGGACGTTACCACAACGGTAATATGGGCTATTACGAAGCTTACGGGTCGGGCAATTTCTTGGCGCTAGGTGGTGGTGAAGCAGCGACCGGATATGTGAATTATTCAGACGAGAATAAAGTAAGTTTTTCTGATATTGGAGGAAGGGTCTTGCCTGATGCGTTGACGGGAAATCCAACCGGATTCAATGTGAGTTTGTTTCCGAATGAGAGTTATTGGTTCAATGAAAGTTCGCGCATTCTTTTCGATTCGCATTATTACAATGTAGCTTGGTTGGGAAAAGAGAACAAAATATACAAGAGTCTAAACGGTGGTCAGTCGTGGTCACTTCAATATACATTCGGAACGACAACAACGAATAACGTTATTTGGATTGAACAGTCATACACCAATGCCGATGTGTTGTATGCTCAGCAGCGGATTGGAAGTACAATGAAGCTTTGGAGAACAACAGATGGAGGCGTTACTTGGAATCAGGTTGCTTTGCCGTTGAATCAAAACAACATGGTGTTCACGTTAGGAAATACACCGGAAGAGTTTTGGTTGGGATATACCAATGCCAATAATTCGCAAAAGGTTTATTACACGAACGATGGTGGAGCGAATTATCAGAACTGGTCTGGAACCGCCATTGGCTCAGATCGAATCTGGTCTGTTTGCGCGCAATTGGGTACGAACGCTGGGGTGTATATTGCTTTGTTGCATGGAAGAGTTCTTTACCGAAATGCAAGTATGACCGAATGGATGGAATACAGCAGTGGGCTTCCCGCAGGAACGGAGCCTATTCGAATAGTCCCGTTTTATAGAGACAACAAATTACGTTTAGCAACATGGAATTTGGGAGTTTACGAAGCGCCACTTTTTGAGGCTTCTTCGTTGTTGGTCGATTTCGCCGGTGAACGCGGAACGTTTGTTTGTCCGGGTGAAACCATTCACTTCGTAGACCACAGCGTGGCTTCAGCCAATGCAACTTACCTCTGGAGTTTCCCAGGTGCAACGCCCTCAACGAGCACAGAAAAATATCCGACTGTAGTATACGGTGCAGCTGGCGTATTTGATGTAACCTTGGAAGTGACAGATAACGGGCTTACAGCGTCAAAAACAAAACAGGCTTATGTACAGTCTACATTGCCGAATAACGAGTGTGTTTATGAGATATTCGACAGTGGCGCTATACCAACCGAATGGACGTTCGGTCATAGCACTGGAGGTGGCGATGTCTTTTCAATTAGTGATGCATGCAGTGCGAATGGTTTCGGAACTCACTCAATTACCTTCCCGAATTACTTCGTAGATGTCGTTGGAAATAGAGATGAACTTATTGTTGAAAAGCAAATTACTTTTTGGAGCGGAGGTACGTGGGTAATTGATTTCGATGTGGCCTATGCAGAATATGGAGGCCAATATTCAGATACGTTGGCTGTTTTATTAAGCACGGATTGTGGTGATACTTGGACTGAAATGTATGTGAAAGGGGGGCAGGAATTGGCTACTGCGCCGAACACGACAGACTTCTTTGTCCCAACTGCCGATCAATGGCGTTGGGAGGAAATTTACCTGCAGCAATATGTGCAGGTAGACGATGAGGTTCTTATAGCGTTTCAAAACAGAGGACATTGGGGGAATAATTTTTACATCGACAATGTCTCAGTGTGCACGATTAATTCGGTTGAAGAAAACGTCTTGGAGGATACAAAGTTCTTCCCGAATCCAACATCGAATACCAGCACACTTTCATTCAATCGAGCTGTGGAAATTGAAAAGATTATTGTAACAGATTTAGCAGGAAGAATTCAAAATATTCCATCGACTACAACTTCAAACCAAATTGATTTTGATTTTAGTAAACTAGCGAACGGCGTTTACGTGATTCAAGTTGAAACGAAATTCGGAACGGTAGTGAAGCGATTGGAGAAGCTTTAATGGAAGGCAGGATTGTTCACGAACTCCGTGTCCGTTAACGTTTTCATGAAGGCAACAAGGTCTTCCATTTCTTGCTGAGTCATTCTTCCTTTTACAGCGAAGGACAAGTTAGGATCGAGGTTAGCGCTGTAGCGGAAGCCAGTGTTGTAATGCTGAACACATTCCAACAAAGTTTGAAATCTTCCATCGTGCATAAACGGAGCCGTCAATTCAACATTTCGAAGTGACGGCGTTTTGAATTTACCTCGATCGCTGGAGTTCAAGGTGATTAAATACCTTCCCTCATCGACAGGTATGCTGTCTAGCCCCGTGTTTCGAAATTCGAAATCGCTGAAGGTTGATCCCATGGAATGACAATGCACACAATCGCCTTTGTCCATGTCTTCGAAAATCGCTTTTCCATTTAATTCTTGAAAAGTAAATAACACTTCTCCGCGCATGTATTGATCGTATTTTGAATTGCCCGAAATAAGTGTTCGTTCGAATTGAGCAATGGCGCGAATGATGTTTTGTGAAGTGGCGTCAGCACTTCCGAATGCTGCTTTGAATAAATCTGGATATTCCGCGTGTGCATTCAATTTGGCAACAACGTTCGCCATGGTTTCGTGCATTTCAATGGGATTGGTAATCGGACCTATGACTTGGCTTTCCAATCCATTCGCACCACCGTCCCAAAAGAACTTCGTTTGCCATCCCAGGTTAATGAGCGGCATTGCATTTCTGTTTCCTTCAATGCCGTCTATGCCTGTGCTATACTGAGTCGTTTCTGAAAATCCAGTTTCTTGAAGGTGACAACTGGCGCAACTTTGCGTGTTATTCGCAGAGAGAATAGCATCGTAAAACAATCGTTTTCCAAGCGCAACACCTTCAACCGTTAATGGATTGTTGGTTGGAATATTCATGGGAGGTAAACCCTGTGGAATGACAAGTGCATACGGCGTTGCAGCAGGCACTTCGTCTTCACCTTTGTCGCAAGCAACAAAGAGAAGAGGAACAATAAAAATGAATGCAACGATTATCGTTCTCATTCTTGCAAGAAGACGTAGGAGTTAGCAGAAAATGCGTTGAGAAAATTAGCACGAAGTGCATTGATCCATGGAATATCTGAAGTGGATATACTCTGGTGATTGTTATTTCCTGTAAAGGCTATTGTATTCGGATTGCTATACAATTTATTCAAATCGAATTGAAGTTGAATCACAGATGCATTGCGGTCGACATGAAGATTAAGCGGCAATGAAATCGGAGCTAAAGCGCGATCTGTCCCGTAGTGATAAATCAGTGGTTGTTGGGTTCCTGAAGTACTTGAGGTGAAATACCCTTCATGCTTGAAGAAAATGTAACCGGTGTTCCATGTCCAAATCATGCCGTACATCGGATCTAAATCTCCCGCCTGATCCCCCGAGTGGTTGTGAAGCGAGTCGACGCCTAAATTAAATTCTAACGCGGTGTAATGTCCGTCAGGAATTACAACATCTCCAAGTTCCAACGAAGAAGGAACAGCCTGATCAATGAGTTCATGCGCATACAATTCAACACGTTCTCCGTTTTCATTCACAAGCGCCATGTGTGAGAGATAGTACTTCAACATATAGGCATTATAGTTCTCTCCGGCAGCGTTGGTATAGGTGCTGTCTAAATGGAATTGTTCAGTACCCACCAAGTTGGTTACGGTCACACGAGTGTATGATTTGCATTTTGTTCCGAGGTCTTTACGACAAGAAGATATGACAAGCGAGCAAACGGCAAGAACAAGAAGTGCGAGTTGTTTCATACTTCAAAAATAACATCAAATGTGTTCTACAACTGAATTATGCCGAGATTTGCAATTGAAAATCATTGCCCCCGTAGTTTAACAGGATAAAACGGCCGTTTCCTAAACAGCTAATCCGTGTTCGAGTCACGGCGGGGGTATTTTTTTAAGTAGAACATCTTTTAACAGTTAGGACACTTTGACATTACGCTCAAGTAACAACTTTTCCGGATACATAACTAACCCTTGATATAGGCTTAATTAACGAATAGAGATTAATTGAGTCCTTCGTGGAAAATTTCCACAATGCAGCACGTTCTATTTTTTCTAGCTATTCTATTCAGTTCGATTGGTGTTCAATCTCAAGTGCGCATCACCGAAGTTATGTCGAACGGAGGACCTACCGATTGGTTCGAGCTCACTAATTTTGGGTCTTCAACTGTAGATATTACGGGTTGGAAAGTGGACGATAATTCCTTCGTCTTTGCGACGTCAGTTTTGCTTAACGGTATTACTTCCATAGCACCTGGGGAGCGTGTAATTTTTGGAGAGAGCGCTGCTGCTACCTATGCAACTGATTACAGAACTTTTTGGGGAATCCCTAATTCAGTTCAAGTAGGTTCTTACACCGGTTCTGGTGTTGGCTTAAGTTCAAATGGTGATGGTGTTATCATATTCACCGCCTCAGGAACGGAAGTTCATCGCGTTTCTTTTGGCTTGAGTACCGCAGGGATTTCTTTCTACTGGGGTTACAACGCAGACGGAACTTTCAATACCTCTTATGTAGGCGCTAGCAATGTAGGTTTACTGAGCGCTGTTGGAACAATCGGAACTCAAATAACGGCGCTTAATCCCGCCATGACCAACACAGGTTCACCAGGGACTTCTATTACTCCTGTAAATCCTGTCCTAGGGTGCACAGATGCACTAGCTTGCAATTACAGCAGCACAGCGACGACTAGCGATAACTCTTGCACATATGGACAAACTTACTATCTCGATCAAGACGGAGATGGTTATGGTGTTTCAACGACGTCTATCGTGAGTTGCACAGCGACAACAGGTTATGTTTTATCGAGCACAGATTGTGACGACAACGTTGCTGCTATTTCACCAGGAGCATCTGAGAACTGTTTGAATTTGTTAGACGATAACTGCGACGGGTTGGTGAATGTTGGATGTCCGCAAGCGGAAGTGAGCATTGCCTCGGCTTCGAATTTCATTCAAGTAAACGAAAATGCAGGTTCGGTGACTATTCCCGTGACCGTTACAAATGCAAATGCGCTACCCATCAATGTTCAATTCTCGCTTTCTGTTTATTCGAATGCAACAGCAGGCGCAGATTATACTTGGACAAATACTTTAGTCATTAATCCATTAACAAATGGGGTAATCAATCACAGTGTAACCATTGTTGACGATGCAATAATTGAAAATGCGGAACGTGTAATTGTAAAAATTTCTTCAACGGACAACGGTATTGTTAACGCAACCAACAATTACAGAATCATTTTTATCAAGGACAATGAGCAAGAAAATATTCCTGCTAGCAATGAACTTAACTTAAGTCTACTATCGAGTTTCTCGAACGGAACAGGTGGGGTGAATTCTGCTGAGATTGTTGCGCACGATGCACAAAGTCAACGCTTATTTATAGCAAACAGCATTGCTGGAAAAATGGATGTTGTTAATTTCTCAAATCCAGCTGCGCCAGTTTTATTGTCTTCAATAAGCATGGCTCCTTACGGAAACATTAACTCAATTGCCGTTCACAACGGAATTGTAGCTGTGGCTATTGAAAATATCAATCCACAAGCAAACGGAAAGATTGTCTTTTTCGATACAGACGGTGTTTTCTTGAACGAAGTGCCTGCAGGTGCAATGCCTGATATGATTACGTTCTCAAAGGATTATACGAAAGTAATTACTGCGAACGAGGGCGAGCCAAATGGTACATATACCCTTGACCCTGAAGGTTCAATTACTGTTGTAGACATTAGCGGTGGTATTGCAAACTTAACGTCTGCAAACGCGACACAGATTATGCTAACGCAATTCAACGGACAAGAAGTAGCTCTTCGCGCGCAAGGGATAAGAATATTTACTACCTCTGCAACTGTTGCACAAGATTTAGAGCCAGAGTATGTTGCCGTGTCAGACGACAACGCCAAGGCGTATGTTACACTTCAAGAAAACAATGCGATACTCGTATTGAATTTAGCAACGAACACCATTGAATCTCTTCTTCCATTGGGTTACGCAGATTATTCTGCTGGTTCAGGAAATTCGTTGGATGCCTCTGATCAAAGCGGTGCAATTTTGAATACTTCTGACTTGCCTATCAAAGGAGCATACATGCCCGATGCGATTTCTTATTCAACCATTAACGGAAGTGGATATGTGTTCATGGCCAACGAAGGCGATTCACGTGAATTTGGTTCTGTGATTGATGCGAATAGAATTTCTTCAAGCACCTTCAACAGTTTGGATGCTACGGCCTTCCCAGACGCAGCAATTCTTAAGAACAATAAATTCTTAGGTCGCTTAAGCGCATTGAAATATTCAGGCGATACAGATGGGGATGGCGACTACGACGAGTTACATGTGATGGGCTCTCGCTCGTTCACCATTCGCAACGCTGCGACGAATGCATTGGTTTTTGATTCGAAAGA
>Ga0114980_10000222_pt1 | contig 40054 bp, 34 predicted proteins | sample S_140806_EF_Meta_FD_87018 | JGI IMG/M metagenome (GOLD analysis project Ga0114980, IMG submission 87018) | Freshwater microbial communities from Lake Simoncouche, Canada to study carbon cycling - S_140806_EF_MetaG | ecosystem: Environmental > Aquatic > Freshwater > Lake | place: Lake...
AATACTGGTTCAGCATCAGTTATTGCGTCAGGTGGTACTGGAGCATATACGTATGCGTGGTCTCCTTCGGGTGGAACTGGCTCTACTGCCACTGGACTAATTGCAGGTTCATACACTGTTACTGTTACAGATGCGAATGGTTGCACTGCTACACAGTCGTTCACAATTACTCAACCTCCAGCGCTCTCCACTACAGGAACACAAACTAACGTAAATTGCAATGGGGCATTGACTGGATCTGCTTCGGTTGTTGCAGCAGGTGGTAACGGACCATACACTTATGCGTGGTCGCCTTCTGGAGGGTCTGGGCCAACAGCTAGCGGCCTGGGAGCAGGCACATATGTTGTAACTGTTACAGATGCGAATGGATGTACAACATCCAGAACGTTCACCATCACACAACCAACTGCGCTAGCGTCCACAACTTCATTCACACAATCGACTTGCGGAAATCCAAACGGTTCAGCTGCTGTGGTTGTTACTGGAGGAGTTGGACCTTACACCTATGCTTGGTCACCGAGTGGTGGCACTGGTGCAACCGCAACTGGACTTGCTTCTGGAATTTATACCGTAATCTACACAGATGCGAACGGTTGTACTGGAAGCGCCACAGTTAACGTTCCAAACGCTGCGTCTCCTACTTCATCAATAACAGCATCAACGAACGTGTCGTGTTTCGCTGGTAACAACGGATCAGCTACCGTTACGGCCGCTGGAGGAACTTTACCTTACACCTACTCATGGTCACCAAGCGGAGGAACAGGACCAACTGCTAGCAACCTCATTGCAGGAAGTTATGTTGTGACTGTCACAGATCTTAATGGATGCACATCTACCTCCTCTGTAGTGATTACGCAACCTCCTGTGCTGACTACTTCCGCGAGCTCATCACCTGTACTCTGTTTTGGAGGTAGCACAGGTTCCGCAACTGTTACACCAACAGGTGGAACAACACCGTATACGTATGCGTGGTCTCCAAGTGGTGGAAATGGATCCAACGCAACTGGACTTTCAGCGGGTACATATACGGTGATTGTGACAGATGCAAACGGTTGTACTTCATCAGCGACAACTACGGTCACACAACCAACTGCATTAACTGCAACAGCTACGTCTTCTCCTGTAATTTGTTTCGGCGGTGCAACTGGATCTGCAGTAGTTTCAGCCAATGGCGGGGTTGGGCCTTACACGTATTCATGGTCTCCATCTGGAGGTTCTTCTGCATCGGCAACTGCTCTTAATGCAGGCGCATACACTGCAACAGTAACTGATGCAAATGGATGCACCACTACAGCATCAACTACAGTTACACAACCAACAGCGTTAACAGCAACAACTAGTTTCACGCAAGCAACATGCGGATCATCGAATGGAGCTGCCAACGTTGTTGTTGCAGGAGGTACGCCAGCATATTCTTACAACTGGCTACCAACGGGTGGTACTGCTGCAACTGCAAGTGGACTACCTGCAGGAACGTACACAGTGACTTACACTGATGCCAACGGATGTTTTGATACATCAATAGTTGTTGTGACAAGTACAAACCCGCCAGCTATTGCGATCATTGCTTCAGACAGTGTGAGCTGCTTCGGAGGATCGGATGGATTTGCGGCGGCATCCACTACAGGCGGAACATCACCGTACACGTATTTGTGGACCAATGGTGATGCCGATACGCTTGCTGCGAACTTGACTGCAGGATCATACTCTGTTACGATTACTGATGCCTTTGGATGTACAGGTACAACATCTATTACCATTGGAGAACCTCCACTGCTCGCAGCTACAGCCTCCTCAACAAACGTTCTCTGTTTTGGCGGAGCTACTGGAACAGCAACCGCAAGTGGTAATGGAGGAACTGGATCATTCACTTATAGCTGGAGTCCATCAGGTGGAACGGCAAGTGCCATTACTGGATTAACTGCAGCAACCTATTCTGTATTAATAACTGATATCAATGGTTGCACAGCATCTGCAACAACAACGATTACAGAACAGCCTGCTTTAACCACATCAGCTACCTCAACACCGGTAAGTTGTTTTGCTGGAACAAATGGAACAGCAACCGGATCAACAACCGGAGGATCAGGGGCATATAGTTATTTGTGGCAACCTTCGAATGGAACTGGTGCAACAGAAACAGGACTTACTGCAGGATTATATACCATTACAGTAACCGATGCTAATGGCTGTACTACATCTGCAACAACTACCATTACAGAGCCAACGGCCCTAATCGCTGCAATTTCTTCTACGCAAGCAACGTGTTCATTTGCCAATGGCTCTGCAACAGTGAATGTAAGTGGAGGTATTACAAATTACACCTATTTATGGTCTCCATCAGGTGGTACTGCTGCAACAACAACAGGAATCACTGGCGGAAATTACACCTGCCTCATCACGGATGCAAATGGATGCACTATATCTCCCACTGTAAACGTTGCAAGCGCGAATGCTCCGATCATTTCTACCGTTACAAATATGGTAACTTGCTTTGGAGGAAACGATGGTTCTGCAACAGCAATTACTGTTGGTGGAACAGGTCCATATTCTTATTTGTGGAACAACGGTGATGCAGATTCAATTGCCGCTGGAGTAACCGCTGGATCGTACACCGTAACCCTCACAGATGCCAACGGATGTATTGCTACAAGCACAGTAACAGTGAATGAACCAAGTATGTTGAACTTACAAGCTAGTGCCAATCCAACGATGGTGTGCGAATGAAGCTCAGTTCAGTTGAATGCCACCGCAAACGGAGGAACTCCTGCATACAGTTTCGCTTGGTTACCAATTGCATTACCCGGACAGACACAAACTATAACACCTTCTACTACCGCCACATATACTGTTGTTGCTACAGATGCAAACGGTTGCACTGCGAACTCTTCCGTCACAGTTACTGTAAATGCGATGCCTACAGCACTGCTCACGGCAGATGTTTTCTCGGGATGCGCCCCGTTGTGTGTAGACTTCACTGATCTTTCCTCAATTTCTTCTGGAACAATCACCAGCTGGAATTGGGACTTCGGTGATCAATCATCATCAACAATGCAAAACCCAACACATTGCTACAATACACCGGGGATTAACACTGTAGTGCTCACCGTAACATCAGTAGCTGGCTGTACTGAGACAATTACTATGAGTAACTACATCGATGTTTATCCTATTCCAGTAGCTGCTTTTACTGCCAATCCACAACCAACTACCATTTTGAGTCCGACCATTACATTCACGGATGCGTCAACCTACGCAGCAACATGGTCTTGGAGCTTCGGAGACGTTGCACAATCATCTTCTACACTCCAAGATCCTAGCTTCACTTACCCAGAGGCTGATTGTTACACTGCAATACTAGAAGTCACTTCAATTCACGGATGTACCGATACTGCGTCACAACCAATTTGCATTATTCCTGATGCTTCGATGTATGTACCAAATACGTTTACGCCTGATGATAACGGCCTCAACGACGTATTCCTTCCATCCTATTATGGAATTGATGAATCGTCATTTGAAATGTGGATTTTTGATCGCTGGGGCAATTTGATATTCCAAACCGATGATCCGAACGAAGGTTGGGATGGACGTGTGCAAGGGTCTTCTACAATTTGTCAGCAAGACACATATGTGTGGAAAATCAAATACGCAGATTTACTTAATAAGAAATACAACTTGATCGGACATGTTAACTTGATCAAATAGATCTAAAAAAATGCGTTGTATTAAAAAAGGGTATTGTCTAGACAATACCCTTTTTCTTTGTTTCAATGTCCAAATTCTAAATTTGCGTAACATTCATCACAGTCGCTTCACCACTGATCACTACATCGCCAGTAGTTTTATCTGCAATAACCGTTTCAACATTCGCACGGTGTTTTTCTTTATTCACTTCTTTCACCGTCATCTTCACTTCGTAAAGGGTGTTCACAAACATGGGACGCATAAACGCCATAGTTTGCTTCAAGTAAATAGTTCCTTCACCCGGAAAAAGTGTTCCGAATACTTTTGAAAATACGCTACCTCCTAAGAACCCGTGCATAATCGGGCGCTTGAACATTGTTCCCGATGCATACGCTTCATCCAGATGCACAGGATTTTTATCACCAGTTACTTCTGCAAATTTCACAACCTCATCCTGAGTGAATGAAAATTCGTGCGTATAGATTGTTCCAACTTCAATTGACATATAGCTGAGTTATTAAATAGTTGCCGCGAAATTATAACATGTTCAGTTCAGAAAACAAAGTCGAGCCGAATTAACGTTAAAACAGTATTGCGGTCATCTTGGGACCAGACGAATTGCTCAAATTTGCCACGAATAAGGCATTTTATTCGACGAAAAATATTTTTTTCATCACAAATTTGCATTAACCCCCATCATAGCGTACATTTGCACCCTCAAAATAGAATAGTACACCTATTATACTGAATATCAATTCATTACAACAATAAAAACATGGAAAACAAGAATTTCTTCGAAGCTTGGTTGGAAACTCAGAAACAACTGATGGACAATTGGACTGAAAGCAACCGCAAACTTCAGGATTCAGTGAAATCAGGGGCAGCTACTACTGAAGGTTTTTCAATTTATCAGGAATGGTTGAACAAGCAGTCAGATATTACAAAGAAAGCAACTGAACAAGCTTCGGAAACAGCAAAGTCATCATTTGACAAAGCTTCAGAATCTTTCAAGTCGCAAGCTAATCTTGGCGAAGTATATAATAACTGGATGAAATCTCAACAAGAGAACGCGGCGAAAGCTTTCGAAAGTTTCAAAGCTTTTGCTCCATCTTTCGGAAATTTCAATGCAAATCCGAACGATTTCATGGCTCAGTTTCAGAATACGCAACAACAGTGGATGGATAATTCTAAAAACTGGTACGAACAATATTCACGGAACTTCGGATTATTCAATCCAATGAATAATCCTTTTGCCGATTGGACGAAACATTTTTCCAACGACACAACTCGTGATGCGTGGAAAAATATGACTGAAGCGAACAATGGTTTCTTCCGTTTCTTCGAAATGTGGAAGCCTGCATTTGATGCAGTTCAGAACAATCAGTTCAATGGTGAATGGTTCAAGAGTACATTCAATCCTGCTGCTTTCAGCGACATGATGAACAAAACACTTGAGCAAATTTCTCCGTCTCAGTTTCGTGAAATGTTTTCACAGTACCAGAACTGGTCAGAAGTAGCTGCTAATTACTCTAAGAACGCGTTTAACCAATGGGCAAATGCACTTCCTGAGAACCTACGCAACTCTACTCCATTCCAATTCTGGAGCAAGATGCAGCAAGATGCAGCGAACAATCCGTTTACTGCTTACCAGAAAGCAGTTATGCCTGTTTTCAATTTCTTCAACCCTGGGAAAGAATCTGAAACGAATGAATTGATTGTTTCTCTTATGGAGAAAACGACAACATATGGTCAGAAGTTGAACGAAATGCAAAAGCTACTGTATGTAAACGGCGCTAAACTTTGGGAAGCATTCGTTACTGAGAACGCAGAAAAAATGCGCAAGGGCACTGACTTGAGCAACACGCAGGAAGTATTCCAGAAGTGGGTAGCGTATTGCGAAGAATCATTGATCGGAATTTATCGTGGCGAAGAATATTCTAAAATTCAGGCTGAGCTTCTCGATTTGAGTCTTGAAATCCGCCAGAAGAACGAGCAGATCCAGGAAATTGCTTTGGCGAACACTCCTGTAGTATTGCGTAGTGAAGCAGATGAGCTTTACGAAACAATTTACGAATTGCGTAAGCGTGTATATGCTCTTGAAAAACAACTGGGCGAAACATCTGAAGGAAAAGAAGCGATTAAACCAGCTGCTAAAAAGAAAGCAGCTAACGCATAATCATAAGTGTTGATGAGCTGTAATATGTCGGAGCACCCCCTCCGCCTGCATTGCAGCAACTCAGCACATTAATCGATTGATCGTATGTCACACCACAATGCAATTCAGGAATGGTCTGAAACCAGCGCCAAAATGGTTACTGGCTATGACAACCTTCTGAAAATCGACAAAGTTGAAGTAGCTACTACTCCAAAGACTCTTGTTCATCAGGTTGACAAGGTTACACTTTACCGATACGTAAGAGAAACTCCAGCGAAATTCAATACCCCAATATTGATTTCTTACGCACTGGTGAATCGTCACGATATGCTCGACATTCAGCCAGACAGAAGTTTCGTGCGTAACCTACTCGCTCAAGGTTTTGACGTGTACATTATCGACTGGGGTTATCCAACCAAAGCCGATAAGTATGTTACCATGAACGATTACGTGAATTGGTACTTGAATGATCTTGTTGACTTTGTGCGTAAGAATAATAAGGTTGAGAAAGTCAATCTCATGGGAATTTGCCAAGGTGGAACACTGAGTGTCATTTACTCTTGTCTTCATAATGACAAAATCAAAAACCTTGTTACACTAGTTACTCCAATTGACTTTTCGACAAACGATGGACTACTTTTCCGTTGGTCAAAGAATATCAATTTCGACCGTTTAGTAGACACATACGGAGCAATTCCTGGCGACTTCATGAACAATGGATTCGCGATGCTAAAACCAATGATGCGCGTGTCGAAATACATGGGCGTTTTGGATATCATGCAAGACAAAGAGAAAGTCTTGAATTTCCTACGTATGGAGAAATGGATCAACGATAGCCCTGCGCAAGCCGGAGAATGCTATCGTCAGTTCATGAAAGACCTTTATCAAGGCAACAAACTCATCAAAGGAGAATTGGTTCTTGATGGACAAACGGTGAGCTTGAAAAATCTCGACATGCCTTTGATGAATATTTATGCTGCAGAAGATCATCTTGTTCCACCTTCAGCTACTATTCCATTAAATGATCATGTAGGCACAAAAGACAATGAACTTTACAAATTTCCGGGGGGACACATCGGCGTTTTTGTTGGTGGTCGCTCACAAAAGGAACTTGCCCCTGCAGTAGCGAAGTTCCTCGGTGCAAGAGATAATTAAGAAACTGGCCAGCCATAAGCTGATTGGTGTGCTTGTTTGATTGAATCCCCGGTTGGTCCCGGGGATTTTTATTTATTCATTTGGTGGCACATTAGTCACGGAAGGCACACGTGCATACAAAGTCCTAACTTTACCAATATGCTCGCTTACTCTGACACGAATTCGGCCAAACCTACTTTACTTTTCATTCATGGTTTGGGCTTAAACAAGAACATTTGGAATTCCACCATACAACTATTATCCCCGCACTTTAGATGTATTGCCATAGACCTTCCCGGTCATGGAGAATCAAGAGCAACTTCCGCTTCGGGAAGAATGTCTGATTATGCAGCCTCAGTAAGAGAGTTTATTACGAAAATGAACTTGCACGACCTAACATTAGTTGGCCATTCAATGGGCGGACAAATCGCCATCATCCTCAGCTTGCAGATGTCCGCTACTGTTACCAAACTCATATTGGTTGCTACCGCAGGAATTGAATCCTTTACGAAAGAGGAAGGAGAGAAATTAAAGAATGGAACACGCGCTATTTATGCGAATCCATTGACCGATGAACTTTTGGAGAGGACATTTTTCCATGCCCGACCAGAAATCAAGTCGCTATTAATGCAGGAACACCTCGTTCAGAAAAGAGAAAATTTCAAAAAACTAAGTGCGCTTATCACCAGCTCCGTGGAAGGAATGTTAGACGAACCTGTAGTGGATTATCTGGACAAAATTGCTCAACCAGTGTTGTGCATTTATGGGCAATTAGACGCTGCCATTCCGAATAGATGGTTGCACCCACAGCAATCCGTCCAGGACATACTGCAAGTAGCTTCTAGCAAGTTCTCCACTTGCGCTACGGTACTATTTCCATTCTCAGGACATTACCTCCCCGTAGACCAGGCAGAAACCTTATCTGAGGAGATTTTAAGATTTGTGTAAATCATTCACAGAAATTCCGATCTTTGCACCGCTACCCAAAAATTTACCCGCGGACGTGTTGTAATGGTAGCCAAGCCAGACTTAGGATCTGGTGCCGAGAGGCGTGTGGGTTCGAGTCCCCCCGTCCGCACAAAGAGAGATTAATCGAAAGATTAGTCTCTCTTTTTTTTGAGTTCATTCTTGGGGGACTCAGATGCTTCGCATGCACAAATGAAGTCACGCAATTGCGCATTTTGTTGTAAATTCATTAACTCAATGAAAGTCTTCAGTATTGTATTTTCCTTTCTCTTGTTGGTCACAGGATGCTCGCTTCCGTCTGAAAAAGTGCACGATTTGGTCATCACAAATGCATCCGTGCTGAATACCATTACCGGGGAAACAGAACTACACAAGACAATTGTCATTGATACGGGGTACATTGCCGCTGTTTTGGAATCAAACAGGGAAGTTGCCGCAATATCTGTTATTGATGCTCACGAACGACTGGTTACTCCCGGTTTTATTGATGCAGTTGGGCATCTCGATGATGTTTTCGGCGATCGCCCTGATACGTTGAATATGAAAATGGGATCAGTACCTGCAACAGTAAAAATTTTTGCAGCGAACTATTTGCCATACGGAGTGACCACAGTGCGTAATTCAGGAGATGGTTCAGGTTATTACACGCTAGCCGACTATCTTACACAAACACATGATCCGGCTGTCCCTGACTTCTATTATTCTGGAGGTAGTATTGCTGGTTGGTAATACGGATCTCCGTACATCAACCACTTATTAGTTCAGGACTCTTCCGAGGCTGAATTTTGGGTAAACTCACTTCATTCACTTGGATCAATTCAGTCGGTAAAAATCTACTGCAATGGTGCAATGAACTACCCAATTTTTTCAGCTGCATTGCGCAAAGCACAGTCGTTGGACATGATCGTAACTTCTCAAGTGCAAGGAGAAATTACAATAGACAGCGCATTGTCGTTGGGACTAGTGAATTTTGAACATGCATCTACCCTTTGTTATCAGCGAAACCTATTTAATTTCAATGATGACCCCGCTTTCAACGACACGATTCAGAAATATTGGGATTATCAGGATGAAGGAATTCGTATCTATCGCTTTCTGGAAGCGGCCAATTTCTGTGGAAAAAATAATCCGCAGATCAATGCCACGATCATGAGAATGAAATCACATAACGCAACCATGACTACGAGTTTGCACTTTTTTGCACAATGGCTAGATAAAACATGGTTTTGCTCAGAACCGAAAGGCATACGGTTTGAGACAGACAATTTTACAGCTTTGCACAACGAACGCTGCCTGCACGGTTATTCCATTCTCACATCCTATGTGAAGAAAATGTACGATGCTGGAATTCCTCTTGTGATGGGTACTGACCACAAAGATGGTGGAAAGGCGGTTTTATCGGAATTGATGTTACTGCATGAAATCGGAATTCCTATGTCGCACGCTTTTCAAATTGCTACAATCAATACTGCACGTGCAACAGGTCTCGCTGATAAATATGGAAGTATAGAGTCCGGCAAACGTGCAAACCTGGTGATTTTTGAAAAGAATCCGCTGGACGATGCAAAGAATGTCCTTGGTAAAAAAACCATAATTAAAGATGGTGTTGTATACGCGGCGAAAAAATAATCAGTCGTCGTCTCCATCCTCAGCAGGCTGGGCTCCCTCTGAAGCTCCATTGTTAACAGCGTTCACCCCTAACTCCGTGTGACGGATTTGTCCACCCAAGTAACCTGTGTAAGCAATACTTCCAGCTGCTGCAATACTCACAACAAAAACCATTGCGTAAAACATTCCACTGCTAAAGAATTTTGTAGCCCGCATCGCGAGTCCTGTAAAAGCCAGAACACCTGCCACTTCAATAATCCAAAGCGCAAGCTCGGCAGCTTCTTCGTGTTGCTCGATTAAACTTTCAACAACTCCTGGAATATTCTCGACAGATTCCTCCGCAGGTTCTCCGGTTAGAAATACCGGTATTGCAGTAAGCGCTGCGACCACAAAACCCGCTAGTCCCAGGTTTATTATTGACGTATTCTTTCGTATCCAGCCAAAACCAAATACAAGTACAGAGAAAATTGCTGCCATGATTGAAACATGGTTCAGAATTAGATGCAAGTGCGTTGCGTTCATAAGAGTTTGTTTTGATCACTACAAAGTAACAGAGACATTCTGTGCGAAAACTAGAGCAGCCACCTGACAGAAATCATATTCAGAGTTTCTCCCAATTTGATTCTTAAATTTGATGAGATGAAAATCCTCCTGGTAGAAGATGATGCTGAAATAAGACGAAATATTCGTCAGTACCTTTCAATGGAAGGTCATTTGGTAGAGGCTGCTTCAGATTACCCAAGTGCCTTAGAGAAATCAGACGAATTTACCTACGAATGCGTCTTAGTAGATATCACATTACCTGGAGGAAGTGGTTTAGAAATCGTTCGTCACATCAAGAAAAAATCTCCAGAAACGGGAATCATTATCATTTCTGCAAAGAACGCAACAGATGATAAAGTTGCCGGACTAGAGCTAGGAGCCGATGATTACCTGGCGAAACCGTTTCATCTTTCTGAACTCAATGCCCGAGTAAAATCGCTATCGCGAAGAATGACTCAAGCAGGAAATAATGAAATTAAATGCGGCAAACTCGCAATTCGAACAGAATCACGAGCAGTCATAGCTAACTCACAAAGCTTAACACTTACCCCGAAAGAGTATGAACTCCTACTCTACTTTGTGCACAACAAGAACCGTGTGATTTCCAAAGATTCTATTGCTGAACGACTATGGGGTGATGATATTTCACTCAACGGTTCTTATGATTTCATTTATTCTCATGTAAAAAACCTGCGTAAGAAATTAGATAGCGCTGGTTGTACCCACTACATACAAGCTGTTTACGGAACAGGATATAGATTTACGTACGAATGAAACTACTGACTAGAACCACACTAGTGTATATCGCAATCACAGCCATTGTTTTCACCATTGGAAGTGTGGTGTTTCATTCTGTTTTGCAAGAAGAAGTACGGGAAGAAACTTCAGAAAGCTTGTACGTCAAAAAGAATAATGTGATTCGTGCTTTAGAAGCAGACACTTCATTACCATCGAACTCTACATTAGCTGATGAAATCCGGATTACTGAAGTAAAATTGCCTTTCGCTCAGCAGATCAAAGACACATTAATCTACGAGCAACAGGAGAATGAATATCAGCCTTACCGAATGATCCGTTTTCCTTTCACGAAAAACGGTCACGTTTTCGCAATTACCATTAGTAAAGTAATGCTCGAATCAGAAGATCTTGTTGAAAGTATATTCATTTCTTTTCTCATTATACTTGCTCTGCTCGCGGCAATTGTCATCCTCTCTGTTCAACTGCTGTCAAAGAAAATCTGGAAACCATTCCTTTTCACTCTTCAGGAAATCCAGAATTACAAACCGGGCAGCAAAGTACCATTGAAATTACAGCACACATCCATCTCAGAATTTCAGGCGCTCAATTCTAGCATTGAAGAAATGGCTCGCAACACAGAGCAAGCCTTCAATTCAATGAAATCGTTTTCTGAAAATGCAGCGCACGAAATTCAAACGCCATTGGCAGTCATTATTTCCTCGGCTGAAGTATTGCTACAAAATGAAAACTTATCTGAGGAAGAACATAACTCTATTGGCAATCTTCAAAGAACAGCACGACGTCTATCAGCGCTAACATCAACGCTGCTGTTAATGACTAAAATAGAGAATCACCAGTTCAAATCGGAAACTTCGATTAATGTTTCAGACCTGTTGAAACAAAAGCTGTTGTCACTGCAAGAGCTTTTCGATCAAAAGAATATTAATATTAAAACAACTGTTGCGTCGAATGTAAAAATGAACATACATTATACGCTTGCGGAAATCATTTTCTCAAATCTTGCAGTAAACGCACTTCGTCATACACCGGAAAACGGAAAAGTGATTATCGAGTTAAATGAAGAACGCTTCATTATTCGCAATACCGGAAATCCACTCAAGGGTGAAGCATCACGCATATTTGAACGTTTTTACAAGGAAGAACAGAGTGAAAGTTCAACCGGACTTGGTTTGGCTTTGGTAAAGCAAATAGCAGACTCAGCAGGGCTTACCATTCAATACTCCTACTCCGCCGGTATGCACTCCTTCGAAATTAGTTTATATTCAGAATCACTACAGAATGATCATGTACTATTGTCATAACAAAAACTGAAAACATGAAAAAGGCACTCATCACCACTACACTAACACTTCTGTTAGGCGCAGCTTATGCACAAAAAGTTAAAGAGAGCGCTGTTCCGGAACCGGTTAAACAAGCTTTTGCAAAACTTTATCCGAACGTTCACAACCAGAAATGGGAAATCGAAGACGGAAACTATGAAGCAGAATTTGAAGTGAATGAAATAGAAACATCCGTTGAATTTAATGCCGCGGGAACACTGGTTATGACTGAAGTCGAAATTGCTGTTTCAGAATTACCCGCTTCGGCGACAGACTACATTGCCAAAAATATGCCTGGAAAGAAAGTTACTGAAGCATCTAAAATGACAGACGCGAATGGTGTAATTACATTTGAAGCAGAAGTTGGTGGCGATGACTACATCTTCGATTCAAGTGGAAAATTTCTAAAAAAAGTGACCGAGCACAAACAGATAGGGAAAAAGGAAGAAAATGAGAAGGAGGAAAATCATGATAAGCAGAAGAAAGAAAATCATGATAAGGAATAGTAAGAGTATCAACCCAAATTCCTGAACAAATGAAAGCCGATCGTAAAACGAGATCGGCTTTTTCGTTGTGTAACTCGTGTTACCAAACCATCAAGCCTATTACGTAACTTCGCAATTCAAATGTAATTGTATGAAAAAGACTTTACTATTGGTTTCGGGGATATTGGCAGGAGCTGTAGTTTCTACCGCTCAAAATTTCAACCATGCCCTTGCCATTCCTCCAATGATTTCCGACGACACTTTCCACTTGGAAATTATCGACACCACTCATCAGTTCAACTCTGGTATTTTCACGCAAACTTTTGCTTACAATGGTACTTATCTGGGTCCAACACTAGAAATGCACAAATGGGATACGGTTCAGATGTATGTCACCAACCACATGAACGATTCCTCCTCCGTTCACTGGCACGGATTGCATGTGCCCGCAGCAGCTGATGGAGGTCCGCACACCTTGGTGTATCAGGATAGTACTTGGTCGCCATCATTCCGAGTATTGAACAATGCATCTACGTGCTGGTACCATCCGCACATGCATGAAGCCACAATGCCTCAGGTGAACAAAGGGCTGGCCGGTTTAATCATTGTACGTGATTCAGCGGAAAATCAACTTGCACTACCTAGAACTTATGGCGTCGATGATATTCCGCTCATCGTTCAAGACAGAACATTTGATGGTTCGAATCAAATTGTTTACGACGCACTTGCAGACTCCGTAGTTATCAATGGAACCATCCGCCCATATCTCAATGCGCCAGCTCAAGTGGTCCGCATGCGTTTGTTAAATGGAGCCAATGCGCGTGCCTTCGTAATTGCTTTTAGCGATAATCGCCCATTCTATGTGATTGCTTCTGATGGCGGAATGATTTCAGCGCCAGATACCGTTACCTCCTTAAAAATTACCAATGGAGAACGTTATGAAATATTGGTTGACTTCACCAATGATAATCCAGGTGATAGTCTCTATCTCATCTGCAAAGGTTCTGCTCTTGCTCCTGCAGAACCTGGTGGAAGCGGAATGCAAAGCGGAACAAGCCCATTGAATGGTGTTGATTATAACATGATGTCGATTCACATCACACCTCAATTACCTGGTGCAATCACCACTATTCCAACCACACTCCTTCCCGTTACACCTTGGAGTAGTTCTACTTCTGTGCGTACACGCAACAAAACGATGATGGGTCAAGGCATGTATGATATGGGCGCAATGTCAATCAATGGCCTTACCTACGATATGATGGTGATCAATGACACAATTTACAAGGACGATGTTGAAATCTGGCACATCTCCAATACATCTGTTATCTCCCACCCTTTTCATATTCACGATGTACAATTTTACATCTTAAATAGAAATGGAAATCCACCAGAAGGTTACGAATCAGGGTTGAAAGATGTGATCTACCTCAAGGGAGGAGAATCCGTTGATTTCATTGCCAAGTTCGAAGACTTCACAGACACAATGATCCCCTACATGTATCATTGCCATAATCTGCATCACGAAGACATGGGAATGATGTTGCAGTTTCTCGTCATTGAAAATCCGAGCACCGGAATTAGCACCACTTCTGCCCCTGTCAATGCTCCAGCGTTTCCGAACCCATCAGCTACATGTTGGAATGTTCCAGTATCGCAATCTTCTTCGGCTCCTACACAATGGAACTTGTATGATAATGCAGGTAAACTCATTCAATCCGGAAATTATGTCTCGAACGGCACAGGCATCTTCACATTAGACGGTTCCGAATTGGAGCAAGGTGTGTATCATTTGGAAATGTTGTTACCAGATGGGCAAGTGCATTTCCACTTGATTCGATCTGGGCAGTAATTCGTTATTGGAGTTAATGTGAACTATCTGCTGTCTAATGGATAATTTTTATTGCTGCTATCTCTGCAATAGCCACAACGAAAACTTGATCACTAATTGAAAAGCCTCGTGCTTTCTTGCGCTCCGAGTCAATGATCATAACTGCCTTATTGCCGATCATCACCGGAACACTTAACTCTGAATATCGCACATCATCATCTGCCACATAACGGTCGTCTGCAGAAGTATCATCAATACACTCCAAAGTGGCGTGTTCTGCTACATGTCCAACAATTCCTCTTCCAAATGGTATTTGTATCGGGTTCACAATAATTTTCTTTTCCAAATTTTTCGGACCATATGCAGCAAGCTGAATGCATTCCCGTAATTCATGATCAACTTTATACACCACACAATCCTCGAAGCCTACTGCTCCCATCACATCATGTGCAATGTACCACGCCATTTCTTCATTGGAAGCGAACTTCTTTGAACGGAATAAATCCAGTGCAATATCATGAATCTTCCTGCGCATTGCTCTTCTCCACATAGTGAACGCCAACTGCACAACCAACAAAGCAATGAAGCCAAGAAACCAATAATCGCCTTGGATAAAAAGTAATGTCATCGCTCAGATTTTTTAGCTCTGTTCCAATATTCATCCATTTCTGCCAGCGTCATTTCACTAAGTACTCTTCCATCCTTCTGCGACTCACGCTCTAGGAATTGAAAGCGTCGGATGAACTTTTTATTGGTACGTTCCAACGCATCTTCAGGATTCACTCCAAGAAACCGTGCATAGTTCACTAAAGCGAAAAATACATCCCCAAACTCATCTTCAATTTTAGAAAGTGGCTGACCGTTATCTACCTCGTGCTTTAACTCTTGCATTTCCTCTTCTACCTTTTCCCACACTTGCTCAGGTTGTTCCCAATCAAATCCAACAGCACGCGCCTTCTCTTGAATTCTGCTTGACTTAACCATTGCCGGTAACGAAACAGGAACTCCAGCCAAGACCGAACGGAATCCTTCTGCAGTAATACTATCCTTCTCCTTAAGTTTGATTTTCTCCCAATTCTCTTTAACCTGCTGTTCATTCTCCACTTTCACATCACCATAAATATGCGGGTGACGACTTACCAGCTTATCGCATTCCGTATGAATTACGTCTGCTATATCGAAATCACCTGTTTCACTTCCAATGCGGGCATAAAACACAATGTGCAACAAAACATCTCCCAACTCTTTCTTAATACCCTGCATGTTCTTGTCGAGAATCGCATCTGCTAATTCGTATGTTTCCTCTATGGTGAGATGACGCAAGGACTCGAAAGTTTGCTTCTTATCCCACGGACACTGCTCTCGCAGTTCATCCATTATGGTAAGCATTCGTCCAAATGCCTCCTTTTTTGCTTCGATAGACGTCATTTTTCATTTCTTAATTGATGCGAATATACCGATCTTAGGCGGGGTATTTTAGAAGCGAAATCAGTTTTAAAGATTTCTTCAAAATTTCGATCGGTAGCATGCTCAAACGCGTTTTCGTCTTCATCATGTTGGTCTTTGCAGTACCCAGTGTTCATGCACAAAGGGATTCCGTTCACCAATGGCAAATAAGAGCGAACATACAACATGGAGTACTACTTCCTGAGTACGGATTCCTTGGGAACATTTCAGATGATTATATCCGTGGATTTGAAATCAACATTTCTAAGTCAACCACAGGAGAAACGCAATGGCAACAACTTTACCGCTATCCTTCCTTCGGAATTAGTTTCTACTATTCCACTCTGGGTAGCAAACAACATTTTGGAGACCAATACACTTTGTACCCTTATTATGCTTTAAATATCTATCGCGGAAGAAAATGGTCACTCAACTATCAAATGGGATTAGGGATTTCTTACGCCACGAAGAAATATGACCAGAACACTAATTTTCAAAATCTGGCGATTGGCTCTCATTTCAACATTCACTATCATGCCGATGTAATTGCGCAGTGGAAAATATCCAAAAAACTATACGTAAACGGAGGTATCTCGTTCAGTCATATTTCCAACGCCAATTTGAGCGAACCAAATGTTGGATTGAATTCAAGCACTGCATTCATTGGAATGGCGTTGGGAATCGGACAGCGAAAAGAATACGTCAAAAAAGAGGTTCCTACTTTCACTCCATACTTCACCTATGAAGTATTGATCAACGGTGGTATGAAACACACACGTACGTTTGAGTCGTTTCAATACCCTGCATTCTCTATTTCCTTCGACGCAAAGCGAAGAGCACGGTATAAGTTTGCGTTTGGTGCAGGAATAGATTTCTTCTATGACGCTTCCATTGAACCTCAAATGATCAGACTGAATAAACCGTATTCTTCATCCAACTCTTTCACAAGCGGAATTCACTTCGCACAGGAATTTGTATATGACAAAGTATCCCTGATTCTTCAGGAAGGATTTTACATTGGGCTTACCGATAAACTGAATGGCTACTTCATGTACAATCGCGCCATAGCGCGTTATAAGTTTTCAAAACATTTTTTTGCTAACTTCTCGTTAAAATCTCATTTGTATATTCTCGATTTCCCAGAAATAGGAATAGGATACTATTGGTAATATGATGCAGAAAAATCAATCGACATCATTCTCTACAACCAGCTGGCTCTTGCTGTCAGCAATTGTGTTGTGTCTACAAATGGCCTCATGCAAAAAAGATGGGGCCGGTGACATTTTGACGAAAGACGTGATTGTACCCGAATTCAGAATTTTAGATATTGATGCTGTAGTAGATGTAATCATCATTCAGGACACGGTATACACCGTTCGATTTGTAGGTGAAGAAAGAATCCTTGATAGCTACTCTGCCACCATGACTGACTCAGTCTTAACCATCAGTGGAAAAAGACGTGGAGAATTTTTACGTCCAAATGAGAAGATGACAGTCGTTTACATCCACATCGACACTCTAGAGCGAATTAACGTCTACAAAGATTGTTCTATACGTTCGGAAAATGAATTGACAGGACATGAATTGGGTGTAGTAGTTCAATCACGATTCACAGAAGTCAATTTGAAATTAAATTGTGATGTATTCTACTATTGGAATAACCCTGACGGAACCCACCTCACTCTTTCTGGACAAACAAATGAGTTGAAAATCTGGAATTCTGGTTTGGGTAGTGTTGATGCTTCTCAAGTAACTTCTCCGTACGTCCAAGTTATTAATGGATCGCAAAGCGACTGTAAAGTGAAAGCTACACAGAAACTAGAATATGGACTAACTAGTATCGGTAATATTGTTTTCTATGGAAATCCAGCTGAAGTAGTGAGTATTGAAATCACTGGAACTGGCGAATTGATAAAAGGGGATTAAGTTGCAACCTGAAATAGCCAACGAAAATCAATTCAAACCGTCTTCACGAAGAGATCACGTATCAGCGAGGCACAATTCTTGCAAAGAAAAAAACAACATGAGATCACTAATTCCCATACTTTTCCTCATTGTCAGTGCAAGTATTGCAAGAGCGAATCATGCCCCCGACTCCACCATTGAGTACTACTCAGAAAATACTCTTCGCTATGATGATAGAGCATACATTCCTACAATCTCTACCGTTATCTTGAGTGTTGATCCCGCGACGATGCTACCTCCAATCATGCAACTCAACTCAGCAGACAAGTTGTATTTATCGTTTGATGACCTAGAAAGTGATTACAAATCACTTTGGTTTACTATAATCCACTGTTCTGCAGAATGGGAACCTTCAAATGTGAGTGCTTCAGACTACATTGACGGTTTTCCTGAACAGCAAATTACAGACTATAGTTTTTCAAGAAACACATTACAACGCTACACACATTACAACACCACTTTTCCCGGAGAGGGTTTCAAAATTCTTCTTTCAGGAAATTATCTACTCAAGGTTTACCAAGACAACGATCCAGAAAAACTAATTCTCACCCGGCGCTTCATGGTGTATGAAAATAAAGTTTCGCTTAGCGGTGATGTCCATGCTTCTACCTTAGTTGCAGATAGAAACTACAAACAAGAAGTCGATTTCACAGTAACCTACACCACGACTGAAATCTCCAATCCTTTTCAGGAGATCTATCCGGTTATTCTACAAAATGGACGATGGGACAATGCAATCGTAGGTCTTAAGCCTCAGTTCCTAATGAATCAGGAATTACGTTACGACTACGAAGACGTGAATGTTTTCAAGGGAGGAAAAGAATTCAGATGGTTTGATACGCGAACACTTCGACTCAATACAGAACGCGTAGAACGAATTGAAAAAGACAGTGGTCGCTATGACGTGTTTCTATTACCAGATGAACGCAGAACATTCAAAAAATACATGAACAATGCCGACATCAACGGCAAATTTCTCGTTCGCACCCAAGATAACGCTGATAGCGACCTCGAAAGCGAATACTGTTGGGTCCACTTCTTCATGCCGTGGGATTTACCAGTAAGCGAAGGAAACATGTACGTCTTCGGCGCAATGACCGACTGGCAATGCACAGCGAAAAACAAGATGTCATATAACAAAGAGCGCCGCGGATATGAAGCAACACTCTATCTCAAACAAGGGTATTACAACTACGAATACGTCTTTTTGAAAGACAAAGAAACTGCTGCCGACGATTACGTAGCCGAAGGGATGAACCAAGAAACAGAAAACGACTACTGGATTCTGATCTACTTTCGTCAGGTTGGCTCTCGCACAGATGAACTGGTTGCAGTGAAACGTTTCAATTCGCGCCTCAGATAGCACAATTCTTGCAAAATGTTAAAATAGGAAGTTTATCCACCAAATCTGCCAGAATGTTCACAAAGTCCGTCTTGCACTGTTGCTTTTCAATGTTACCTGATCTAAACTTGTAGTGTAATCATGGTTACTCGAATCACGAAAGGCATAAAAATCAGTGTTACGGCACGATATCAGGAACTCTATTCTCGTCCTGAAAGCAAACATTATTTCTTTTCGTATAGGATCCGAATTGAAAACACCTCTAGTCATACTGTGCAACTCATGCGCAGACACTGGGTGATATTCGACTCTGCTTGTCCTATTCAAGAGGTAGAAGGTGAAGGTGTTGTTGGACAACAACCCACATTGATGCCTGGAGAAATCTACGAGTACGAATCGGCTTGTAATTTGACTTCTGAAATTGGAAGTATGCACGGAAATTATCTTTTCCAAAGTGTAACCGATGAAAATTACTTCAAAGTAGCTATTCCTCGCTTTGAACTCATTGTACCATTCCGGTATAACTAAATTTCGCAATTTTCTTAGCCATACATTTCTCCATGGCCATCTATCCCTATGGAAGAGATCGTATCTTTACGCCAATGAAAAACCGGACAACAGCATTAGCGTATGTAGTTACATTGATCACTTTCTTGTTGCATTTTCAAAGTTCCGCACAACCCTATGGACAAGCTCCACTGCCAATCGGAACAGTAATTGGAATTGTGAGTGATAGTGTTACGAACCAAACAATTGAATACGCCTCCGTTGCTATTCTGTCTCTCCCTGACTCCACAGTTAAAGGTGGAGGAGTTACGGGCAAAGACGGATCTTTCTCCGTTGCAAAAATTCCTTCAGGAAAATTCATCATCCGCATTACATTCATGGGATATGACACATGGTTTTCAAAACCATTCGCGATTTCTATGACTGCTCAACAATACGATGCTGGAGCAATAAAATTGAGTCCTACTGCGGCTGAATTAAGTGCAGTAGAAATTACTGCTGAGCGAAGTGATTACACCAACAGCATCGACAAAAAGGTTTACGATGTCGATCAGAACATTACAAATACAGGAGGAACTGCAACGGATGTACTTCAAAATATTCCTTCCGTAACAGTTGACGTAGACGGAAAAATAAGTTTGCGCGGTTCTGAAAACGTAACCATCTTGATTGACGGAAAACCGTCTGGTATCACTGGAGAAGATCGCTCTGCTGCCTTGCAACAAATTCCGGCAAGCATGATTGAGCGTATTGAAATCATCACCAATCCATCTGCGAAATACGACGCGCAAGGAATGGCAGGAATCATCAACATCATCACCAAAAAAGAAAAAGGGAAAGGTTACAACGGCACTGTAAATGGTGCTGTTGGTACTGGAAACAAATACAATGGAGGAATCAATCTGAACGCCAGAACAGACAAAGCGAACTTCTTCGCTAACTATAACTATAGATATGAAGATCGCTGGGGTACTTCATTCACCGACCAAGTCACACAAACTCCAGATACACTATATTCTTTCAACTCTACTGGAGGAAATATGCAAACCAGCGTTTTTCATAGCGCAAGAATTGGTACTGACATCTATATCAATCCCTACAATACCGTTTCTCTTTCTACGGGTTACGCGTGGAAGAATGAAATCAAAGAAGACAGCACAAACTATTATTTCTTCAATGATACAGGTATACAAACGAGCCATTTCGGAAGAAGAACAAACGGTGAGGACAAAGTTCAAACTATTGATGCTGCACTAGACTACAAGAAAGCTTTCCCTGGCACCAAACGCACATTCAGTTCAGCAGCTTCATTCTCTACTAACATGAGAAATGTAGACAATGCGTTTCGCTTGGATGCATACGGATATGAAAATTCTCCGTATCAAATGAACAAAGCATACAATCTTTTTTACACGGGAACTGCGCAGGCCGATTATGCTCATCCTCTCAACGATTCACTGAAAATCGAAACGGGTTTGAAGTATACTTTGCGTAATTACGAGAACACACAAAGCGGCTATCAATTCAACTACAACAGCAATATCTACAGTTCTGATTCGCGATTTGCAGATGTATTCAATTTTACGGAAAATGTTGGCGCTGCATACATACAAGGGAATATGCACCGCGGCAAGTGGGATTTTCTTGCGGGCGTTCGTGCAGAATTTACCGCGTTGGCTGGTTCATCCAAAGCACTCGATTCTTCTTTCACCAATCAATATTTAAACTTATTTCCTAATGCTGCTGCTCGTTATTCTTTGGCAAATAACACAGACTTACAACTGAGCTACGGACGCCGATTAAACCGTCCCCAGAACCAACAATTGAATCCATTCATCGACTATAGCGACTCCATCAACCTCCGCAGCGGAAATCCTTACCTGATGCCCGAGTATATTCATTCTTTTGATTTTACAATTACACAAGCACGCGAAAAATTTAGCTGGTCAGCAACGTTGTACTATCGCCACAGCGAAAATGTAATTTCAATGGCACGAATTTATGATTTGTCCACAGGGATCGCTGTCGTAAAACCGCGTAATTATACTTCATCAGAAAACATCGGTACAGAACTCGTATTCCGCATGCCATTTGGCAAAAAAGGAAATATCATGATCAGTGGTTCCGCTTACATGAATTCCATCAATGGAGAAAATATCGAAGCTGGATTACAAAGTGAAGCATTCCATTACAACGGGAGAATTTCATCTTCTTACAAAATTCTTAAGTCAACAACTGTACAATTATCAGGAATGTACTTCTCTCCATACATTCAACCGCTTGGACAATTCTGGATGAAAGGCGGAATAGATATTGGTATTCGTCAGGAAGTATTCAAAGGAAAAGGACAAATTAGCGCGAACCTGACTGACATACTCAACACACGTGAATTTGAAATCAAAAACGTGCGCGACAGTTACGTTTTCAATGGTGGACGAAAGCGCGAGTCCTTGGTGTTGATGCTAAATTTCACTTGGCGATTTGGAAGTGGTGATGAAATTTCAAAGCGCAAGCAACAAGTAATGCCTCAGGAAGAAATGCCTCAAGGCGGTTTCTAATTCAATCGTGCTGGATTGCCTCGATAGTTTGTTTTTCGTTTTGCACCTGTAAGTTAAGCCACAACTCTGCTTCAGCAAAACCAAAAAAACTCTTGTATCGTGAATGCGGTTTGAAAACCCGAATGAAGAAGTTGATAAATATGCTTCCTAATGGATTAGAGGTGACCACAGCAGTAGCAATACGATTTGAGTCGGAATGCGCTGCAAATTCCTTGGCTTCACGAGTAATGTGATGATCGGCACGTGCGTCAACCAAAACAGGAATTTTCTTCTCCCCACATAATCTGCGTATAGTATCGAATTGCAACCGCACCTGCTCAAGACCAATCACTGCGCCCTTATTGATCGTGATGCGCAGAATCTCGTCTTCACCATAAATCATGGTCACTGTTTCTAATACCGCCTCTTTCGCCATTGGATAAATTGTCAAGTTCGTTCTCCTGACGCTACAAAAGTAGAACCACATCCATTGCCATGGCTTGCCAATTATACAAGTGGCAATCATTGATACTCAACTGGTAAAACATTTAAAAACCGTGAAATTGAGTGGAATTTGCACACTTTTCACTGGGTGAAATCAAACCAAAATACCCGCAATTCGTACAAAAAAGCGTATCTTTGCCGACCAAATTATACATCCGGAAAGCCGTGTTGGCTCAATCCGAACAATCTGATAACATGGATATTACAAAAGAATTAATTGACGATTTGAATGCGGTGGTAAAACTGAAGGTTACACCGGCTGATTATACTGACAAAGTGGAAACAGCGCTGAAGAATTACCAAAAGAAAGCCAGCATGCCTGGTTTCCGACCTGGTAAAGTACCTGCATCATTGGTGCGCAAGATGTACGGCAAATCTGTTCTCGCTGAAGAACTGAACCGACTTCTTTCAGATTCATTGTACAACTACATCAAAGAAAACAATCTTGATGTCCTCGGAAATCCACTTCCAAAAGAACAAAATGATCATGTTGATATCGAAAACGAAAAAGAATTTGAATTCGCATTCGATATGGCGCTTGCTCCTCAATTCTCACTTACTCTGGACAATTCAATTTCATTCAATGAATTTGAAGTTACTCCTGATGAGAAAATATTGAAAGACTATATTAACGACATCACTCGTCGTTATGGACAAATTATCCCTTCCGATGTTACTGGTGAGGGCGACTTGATGTATGGCGATTTCGTTGAATTGGACGATAACGGAGAAGTTGTTCCAGGTGGAATCTTCAAGGCAAGCACAATGTTCCTTGATAATCCAGTAAAAGAAAATCACAAACTACTGATCGGTGCAAAGGTTGACGACAAATTCGATCTCGATCCTATTCAGGTTTCCGACAATGTTTCAGATCGCGCACAGAAGCTTGGAATCACTCCTGAAGCTGCAGAAGCATTGACCAACAAATTCCGCTTCACTGTAAAAAGCATCAGCAAGCTTGTTCCTGCTGAATTGAATGCTGACTTGTTCGACAAAGTTTACGGCCCAGGAATGGTAACCACCGAAACAGAATTCCGCGAAAAAATCAGTGGAGAATTGGTGAAGATGTTCTCTCGTGATAGCGAAGAAAAACTCCGTAATGAAATCATCACTACGCTGCTCGACAAAACCAATTTATCCTTGCCAGATAGCTTCTTGAAGCGTTGGCTGGTAGCTGCTAATGAGAAACCGGTTACAATGGAACAAGTTGAAGCAGAATATCCGATCTACGCACGTCAATTACGCTGGCAGTTGATCGAGAATAAGCTCATTCGCGACAACAACATTCAGGTTACTGCAGAAGAAGCGGAAACTCACGTGAAAGAAATTTTACGCGATAATTACCGCAAGTATGGCAGAAATCCTGACGAAGTAAGCGACGCTGAATTAAGCGATACTTCCAAACGTATTCTTGGAAAAGAAGACGAAGCGAAAAAGATCTTCGAGAACCTTTACGCTCAGAAGCTCATGACTTTATACCGTTCTAAGTTCAAATTTGATACGAAGAAGGTATCTTACGAAGAATTTCTGAAAGGCTAATATCTGACGCATTGGCAGATTCAACTGCCTTGGAAATGAGTGGCACTTTTATTGAACCTATAGACGCATAACCGTAACCAATAAACTATGTTTGATCAGAACGAATTCAGAAAGTACGCTGTAAAGCACCAAGGCATCAATGGTCTTGTTTACGACCAATATACATCTGCGCTTGGATCGCGCATGTCAATGACTCCATACATCATCGAAGAACGTCAATTGAACGTTGCTCAAATGGACGTGTTCTCGCGTTTGATGATGGATCGTATTATTTTCCTTGGAACAGGAATCAATGATCAAGTTGCGAATATTATTCAGGCGCAATTATTGTTCCTCGAGTCTGTTGATGCGAAAAAAGATATCCAGATTTACATCAACTCTCCAGGAGGATCTGTGTATGCAGGCCTAGGAATTTACGACACCATGCAAATTGTAGCACCTGATGTAGCAACTATCTGTACGGGTATTGCCGCTTCAATGGGCGCTGTACTCATGTGCGCAGGTCACAAAGGAAAACGTACTGCTCTCACCCACTCTAGAGTGATGATTCACCAACCACTTGGAGGCGCAGAAGGTCAAGCTTCAGATATCGAAATCACAGCTCGTGAAATTCAGAAACTGAAGAAGGAATTGTATACGATCATCGCTAATCACAGCGGACAGACGTATGAAAAAGTGTGGGCAGATAGCGACCGCGATTACTGGATGATAGCTGCTGAAGCGAAAGAATACGGAATGATTGACGAAATCCTCGCCCGTCGTCCGAACAAATAAATCGTAATTTGTAACTTAGATGAAAGCAATCCAGTCTTAGTAGTTTAAAGACTGGATTGCTTTTTAAAAAGAACAACATGGCAGGAAAAGAAAATCATATCCACTGCTCATTCTGCGGGAGAGACAAACAAGATACGCTTGTACTTATTGCAGGAATACAAGGTCACATTTGCGACCAGTGTATTCAGCAGGCGTATCGCATCGTGAAGGAAGAACAGGATGCGAAGAAAAATCAAGCCATTACTTCTGCCCTTACATTACTCAAACCAATCGAAATCAAAAATTCATTGGACGAGTATGTAATTGGTCAGGATACAGCGAAGAAAACACTAGCGGTTGCCGTTTACAATCACTACAAACGTATCGCACAGAAGCCTACTAAAAAGAACATCGAAGAAGTTGAGATTGAGAAATCCAATATCGTTCTCGTTGGAGAAACAGGTACTGGTAAAACATTATTGGCACGCACAATTGCCAAACTTCTAAATGTTCCATTTTGTATTGCCGATGCAACGGTTCTTACTGAAGCCGGGTACGTTGGAGAAGACGTGGAGAGTATTCTTGTGCGTCTTTTACAAGCTGCAGATTATGATGTGAATGCTGCTGAACGCGGTATTGTTTTCATTGACGAAATAGATAAGATTGCACGCAAAAGCGATAACCCATCCATTACCCGAGACGTTTCTGGAGAAGGTGTACAACAAGCCTTGCTAAAACTATTGGAAGGAAGTGTTGTGAATGTTCCACCGCAAGGAGGACGTAAACATCCGGAGCAGAAAATGATCCAGGTGAACACGCGCAACATTCTCTTTATTTGCGGTGGTGCATTCGACGGAATTGATAAGAAAATTGCTCGTCGTTTGAAATCACAAACGATGGGATACACAGCAAGCGTTGAAGAAGGTCAAGTTGATAAAGACAATCTTCTCCAATACATCGTTCCTCAAGATTTGAAATCATTTGGATTGATTCCTGAATTAATTGGACGTTTGCCTGTCCTCACTCACCTCGATCCGTTGGACAAAGCTACGCTGCGCAACATTCTCACAGAACCTAAAAATGCACTGATGAAGCAGTATGTACGTTTGTTCGAGATGGATAACGTAAAACTTACTTTTGACTCAGAAGTATATGATGAAATAGTAGAGAAAGCAATGGATTACAAGCTTGGTGCACGTGGCTTGCGTTCTATCTGTGAAGCTATCATGATAGACGCGATGTTCGACATCCCTTCCGATGCAAGCACCAAACGAATGAACATCACATTAGAATACGCTAGGCAGAAACTCAACAAAGCAAAAATTGAAAAGTTGAGAGTAGCTTAATATCACGCAACATTGAACAAAAAAAACGCAGAAGCATTTTAATGTCTTCTGCGTTTTTCATTTATAGATCTTTCCATTGCCCAAACATTTCAGCCGCGAACATAACGATAGAATGTGTATGCGTATGCATGCTTCTCATCCGCGGCATGTTCTTCTCGCCAATCTTCTTTCCACACGTTCATATCCAATGCTGGAAAAAATGTGTCTGCATCAAAATCATTGTGTACACGTGTAAATAATATCTCATCACACATATCCAATGTCTGCTTGTAAATTTCTCCTCCACCAATAATATACAAGCGTTCTTCACCGCGTTGATTAGCTTGTGCAACTGCCGCCTCAATAGTTGTAACTACTATTGCACCTGGAGCGGAATAATTCTCCTGCCTAGTCACAACAATATTCGTACGCAAAGGTAACGGACGGAATTTTTCAGGAATTGATTCGTAATTCCTTCTACCCGTAATAACGCAATGTCCTTCCGTATGATCTTTGAAAAACTTCATGTCGTTGGGCAAACGCCATAACAATCGGTTGTCTTTGCCGATAGCTTGATTCTCTGCTACTGCTACAATTTGTATGATCTTCATCTTGTTCAATTTCACTTCTAAGCAAGATTACACAGCTACCACCGCTTTAATGTGTGGATGTGGATCGTATCCTTCCAATACGAAATCTTCAAACTTGAAATCAAAAATATTCTTAACGTTCGGATTAATCTTCATAATCGGCAAAGGACGAAAATCACGACTCAATTGCAACTTTGCCTGCTCGATGTGATTGGAATAAAGGTGCGCATCTCCTAACGTATGCACAAACTCTCCCGGCTTCAGATCACACACTTGTGCAACCATCATTGCCAACAATGCGTAGGACGCGATATTGAACGGTACCCCAAGAAAAATGTCTGCACTACGCTGATACAACTGACAGCTCAGCTTTCCATTTGCTACGTAGAACTGAAAGAATGCATGACACGGAGGCAACTTCATCTTGTCAATTTCACCAACGTTCCAAGCACTTACAATAAGCCTTCGAGAATCTGGATTCTTTTTTATCTGATCAATCACTTGCGAAATTTGATCAATCATACGACCATCTGCAGTAGCCCACGAACGCCACTGCGAACCATACACTGGCCCGAGGTTTCCGTTTTCATCGGCCCATTCATCCCAAATACTTACGCCGTTCTCCTTGAGATAAGCAATGTTAGTTTCTCCTTTCAGAAACCACAAGAGTTCATGAATAATAGAACGCAAGTGTACTTTCTTCGTCGTGAGAACAGGGAACCCATCTTCCAAATTAAATCGCATCTGATACCCAAATACAGAAATGGTTCCTGTACCAGTTCGGTCCGTTTTCGTTGCACCGTGATCCAACACGTGCTGCATTAAGTCATGATATTGTTTCATTGCTGATGTACAAATTGTTCCTTCTCAATAGACATTCTAGCCGATTGAATAATACTCCTCTGAATGACGGTAAGTCGTGTTAATACGTCGATCGCAGGAACGTGATAAAAATTATCCTTCACCCATTGCTCCTTTTGCGTTTGATCTGATGAAACTGGAATAACGAAATCAACACTACTGTGAAGATCACTTGTCCTGTATTGAAGTAATGCTGCATAAATATCCATTCCCTTTCCTGATGGTTTCTCCACGTCCGTTCCAACAAGCAGCATCGAACTCAAGTCAAAATCCTCTATGTTATTCAACACAATGCAACTATCACTTTCACGACAAATAAACTGTTTATTATTTTCGTTGATCAATGTTTGCTTGACTTCATCTATACGATTAATCAGTTTTCCCGTTCGCGTAAAAAACACTTCTGCATCGTTAAGTAATGTGCCGCCCGCGCTATCCAATACAAACTCTTTCGCAACTTTATTCATTGTGGAACTATCTGCTTGAAACGCTGCAAATTCGCTTTTATACGTAATCAGATGTTCTGAGCCGAATATTTTGCGCTCTTTCGCCGTTATCCAACCCACCAAAAGTGATACATACACAACCACTGCCGAAACTGCGAAAACAGGGTATAGTTTTGCGGCAGCTTCTTGTTTTCTTCCAGCAAGAAAATAGATCAGCGCACCAGTGATGACTAGCACAACGCCCTGCAATACGATTGTTGCAACTCCCGTCCAACTCATCGCACCATACAACAATCCAATTTGCAAATCCGTTAACCCAAACCAAAGCACCGCCAACGCCACCCTCCTCAAAAAAGTATGGCTCTCTCGTAATTGCGCTCCCAAATACATTCCTAAGGATACCACACTGAACAATGAGGAGAAGAACACGAAGAGTACTGCACTGCCAGGTAAATCAATCAAACGCAAAACAACCGCTACAAGCGAAAATACCGCACAAATACTACCAACAATTAGAGCCGCCTTACGCATGATTCAGCATGATAAATTCCTTCTCAAATTTACCAAGACTGAGCCGCAGATGTGATTGTTGTTTCTCCGATTTTCAGCTATTTATCAACGAAAAAACAATTACTAGTTAAACTTTTTTGCGCGTTTTTCGAGAGATTACACTAAAACCCGGCAGGATTGCTAGTGGAAATATTAAAAGATGGCCCAAAAGAAGTATTCTGCTTGTCGTAGTATGTTTTTGACTGTCCAGTCTCCGTATTGTAAACCAACACTACCCACATTGCTTGGTCGCCAACAAGAACCGAAGACATTGTCATCTGATATTTCCCTATACTCGATGTTCCCTGCTCTGCAAAATCAGCTGGTGTTGGTGGTGCTGCATGCGCAGAACTAACGGATAGATTAAATAAGGCAAGGGAAATCACTATGGCTGCAGCGCCAAGGCATACCTTCAAAATTGAATTGGCTGTGAATTGCATATCTGTTGTTTTTGTTTACAGAAAGATAAGCAAAACAGAACTGAGATCACATAAACAGGCTCGCTGATAAAGTCTAGTGTGCTACTTGGCCAATTTTTTCCGGCTCGTGATTATGCTTGAATAGAACGGCAAACAAAACCGCAACTACCAATGCATATATCGAAAATACAATCCAGATGTTTTGCCAATCTTTTGTACCATCCGCACTCACAAAAAACTGCTGGATAATGAGGCCGCTACCAAAGCTTCCTAGGATTGCGCCAATGCCGTTCGTCATCATCATAAATAACCCTTGCACGCTCGAACGCACTTTTGCATCTGCAACTGTTTCAACAAACAGTGATCCTGAAATATTGAAAAAATCGAACGCCATTCCGTAAACAATGCATGAAAGAATAATCATCCACAGTCCTGAACCCGGATCGCCGTAAGCGAAAAGTCCAAACCGCAACACCCAGGCAAGCATGCTGATCACCATAACTTTCTTAATACCGAAACGCTTCAAGAAAAATGGAATTGCAAGAATAAAAAGTGTTTCTGAAATCTGAGAAATGGACATTATGATTGTAGAATACTTCACCACCAAAGAATCTGCGTACTGAGGAACTTTGCTGAACTCCGACAAATACACATCACCATACATATTCGTTAATTGCAACGCAGCACCTAAAAGCATCGAGAACAAAAAGAACAACGCCATCTTGTAATCAAGAAAAAGCTTGAAAGCACTTAATCCAAACGTTTCTGCCAACGAAGGCTTAGTTGTAGCAGTTGATTTCTGCGGAGCGCATTTTGGTAAAGTAAACGAGTAAACGCCCAACACAAATGCCGCTATTGCTGCAATAATGAACTGATTCGCCGTTGCTTTATTACCCGATAAGTTGGTTGTCCACATGGCAACAATAAATCCAATTGTTCCCCAAACACGAATCGGCGGAAACACTTTTACAACATCGAAGTTATTGGACTTAAGTATGGAATACGCAATTGAATTGGACAGCGCGATAGTTGGCATGTAACAAATCATCGCACCGAAAATGACCCAAAAGAATGTATCAGGATCATTGACAAATGGAATCAACAAAAGCATTCCTCCTCCGAGGATGTGTAGAATTCCATAAAGTCGTTCCGCATTAATCCAACGATCCGCTATAATTCCAGTTAAAGCAGGCATGAACAAGGAAGACAATCCCAATGTGGTAAAAATTGCGCCGAATGATTCGGGCGCCCACTGCTTTGTTCCGAACCAATAATTAGCAACAGTAATCAACCATGCTCCCCAAACGAAGAACTGGAGAAAACTCATTATTGTAAGACGTAGTTTCAGATTCATCCGTGGTAAAACAATTAATGAAAAGGGTGATTAGGGCACTTAGGATTGTTAACCGACTCTATTGTATTCGAGTAATCATGTGCAGGCAAAAGGAGCCCAAATACTATTCTATATTATTCGCACTACTATCTATTGTGGTTTACGCTTATTCAATTCATCACGAATGCGCGAAGCTTTCTCGTAATTCTCTTCTTCCAAAGCTTTGCTAAGCATGTCCTCTAATTCCTTCTCTGTCTTGCGCTGAAAATCATTACCGCTTGTCACTTCCGCCAGCAACTCCTCTTCATCCTCGGCCGAAAGTTCATCCTCTTCATCTCCGTCAACTGCATCTTGCTCATCATCGAGAACAATTCCGGCCTCCGACAAAATGAATTCATAGGTATACACAGGGCATTCGAAACGAACTGCTAATGCTATTGCATCTGATGTGCGTGCATCAATTTCACCTTCAATAGTTCCGTTATCACATATGAGGCGAGCAAAGAAAATACCTTCGATCAAATCATAGATCAAGACTTCCTTCACACGAATGGCGAAACTATCAGCAAGATTCTTAAACAAATCATGAGTAAGCGGACGACTTGGTGTCATCTTCTCCAATTCAATAGCAATCGCCTGAGCCTCGAATCCTCCAATGATAATCGGAAGTCTGCGCTTGCCTTTGGTTTCACCCAAAACAAGTGCATACGCGCCGGATTGTGTCTGACTATAGGAGAGTCCGACAATTTCCAGCCTTTTTTTCTTCATGTCCTTACTCACGGGAGAATTGCATTGTTCTTAAAGATAATCACTAATTCGATATTAGTGTTGAGCCGCTTTGAATTTCTTGACAGCCTCCGTTAAACGTGGAACTACCTCAAATGCATCCCCGATAACACCGTAGTCAGCAGATTTAAAGAATGGAGCCTCCTTATCGGTATTGATAACAACAATCGTCTTCGAACCGTTTACTCCAGCCAAATGCTGAATCGCTCCTGAAATACCAATAGCGATGTACAAGTTCGGACGAATAGCAACCCCTGTTTGACCAACGTGTTCGTGGTGTGGTCTCCAATGCATATCAGCTACAGGACGTGAGCATGCTGTAGTTGCACCTATCGAGGTCGCCAACTCTTCAACAATTCCCCAATTCTCCGGAGCTTTCATTCCACGGCCAGCAGAAACTACCAGTTCTGCTTCAGGAAGCGGAGCTGTGCTCGCTGTGCGCGTGTTTCTTTCTTTCACCGTTACAACACCTTTTACACCATCAAGATTTACTTCCTGTGGAGTTACAGTAGCTGTTCCTTCACCCAATTTCACAGGGAAAGAATTCGGAAGTAGAGTAATAATCTTTTTTGCAGCATGAATCACATAATGCGCAGTTGCTTTACCGGAATAAGCAGTCTTACTCACTGCAAGCTCAGCACCTTTGATTACTGGAATACTTACTGCTCCTGCAACAATTCCTGCTTTCATTTTTACCGCGAGTCGTGGTGCAATAGCTTTCCCCGCTAAATCGTGAGAAAAAATCACCACATCTGCATTCTCAGCGCTTGCCACTTGTTCAAGTGCAGTTGCCCAGCAAGATGAATCTCCTGACTCCAGTCTTGCTGAAGCAACAGTAACTACTTTAGAAGCTCCCGCTTTTCCTAGATCAGCGAGAATTCCAGCATCTGTTCTTCCGTCAATTACTGCTGTAACAGTGGTAGAAAGGCTTTGCGCTATGTTCGCAGCGTAGTTAACCGCTTCTAGTGAGGTTTTACGGATCTTACCATTTGCTGCTTCTGCATAAACTAATACCGACATATATTGCGATTTTGAAAGTTCGTAATTGAATAAGATTAGATCACTTTAGCCTCATTGTGTAAGAGAGCAACCAGTTCATCCATATTTGATGCGTCAATCATCTTGACTGCTTTGCGTCCTTCTGAAGGCGTGTACGTGTCAACACTGGTTAATGAAGAAGGATTAGCAGCAGGTACAACTGTTAATGGCTTAGTACGTGCAGCCATAATCCCACGCATGTTTGGAATACGCGCTTCTGCCATTCCTTTCTGACAACTCACGACTGCAGGCAATGAACACTCAACAGTAGCTGTACCGCCATCAATGTCACATTCCAAAGTTGCAACGGCTCCATTCACATCTAACTTGGATGCAAGAGAAACATATGGCAACTGTAGCATTTCTGCAATCATTCCGCCTACAAGTGAACCATTGTGATCAATCGTTTCTTTTCCTGCAAGAATCAAATCAAATCCTTTGTCCTTTGCATAGGCAGAAATTTGTTCCGCTGCTGCATATGCATCCGAAGGATCAAGATCAATACGAACTGCATCATCAGCACCTATTGCCAACCCTTTGCGAATCATTGCTTCGTTCTCCGCAGGACCTACATGCATCAAAGTAACGCTTCCCGATCCTTTAGCCTCTTTTAACTCCAGGGCACGTACCAGTGCATACCATTCGTCGTAAGGGTTGATCACAAACTGTACACCCTGCTTATTTAATGACTTACCGTCCGGTGTGAAGACAATTTTAGTCGTAGTATCAGGTACGTTGCTGATGCAAACAAGAATTTTCATGCAATTGGAATTAGTTCGTTTTACAAGAGGTGCAAAAATAAGGTTTTAGAAGGTTCGGCAAAATGATTTTTTTGCTCAATTCAATCCCATTTTTGCATAGATTATTTGACTGTTCCCTCCGCTTTCTGCTTCTGCTGCCACTCATATACCCATATTGCGTTTTGCCGCAATGCAGTATCCGGATTTACATGCTCACTTTCAGCCTTTGCGCGAATTACGGCCGACCAGTTCGCGTCCTTGCGTATTCCTCGCTCCAGATAAGCAATATGCATCTTACGGAAAGTGGCCGACATTAAAGCAGAGTCCTGCAAACTAACCAATGCCTTTTCAGTGAATCCCCATGGAAAACGCGGAAGATTAGTTTCGGTACAAAGCAGCACCACAACATCACTCCCTCCAATTTCAGGCAAAAGGTTCACCTTACCCGCCTCGATTGGCTCCGACTTCTCTCCAATCAGAAAAAGATCGCGGTAGTAGTAAAAGAAATCGACACCGGCGAAAGCTGAAACTCGGAATTCATTGATCGGCATAGTCCACACGTAACTATCGCCAACAATAATAACCCGAGGCCGAATGCTGGAATTGGTTGGTCCTGCATGAAAATTTGCGTAAGGCATTGGTGGTGGTTGAACATCCCAATAGAGATTCATCACGGATCCAATATCAAAATCAGGGTCTCGCAACGAATCACTCATATAGACGCTATCAATAACAAAGCGTGGCAATGGTTGCCGAATCTTTCCTCCGATATAACCGATTAAACTATCACCAGCCAATAATGCCCCATATTTCCCCCAATGTAATCCGCACTTCGGAAATAGAGGAACTTTAGAAGTTGTTTTAAGTGTATCGAACCAGGAATGAAAATCTATAAGATTCACATCATTCTTCTTGAGCTGATCACTGAACACTTCGTAATTGGTTGGCCCTTTATGCGCGCGATACAATTGCGGAATATGCTCAGGGTAATACGAAGCTTTCCCGGGAGCAAGAACAACAACCATTGTAATTCCTTGCCCTTCGAACAATGTTTGCAGGTATTTGATGTTCTCTGCACGGTATCGCAAAGAATCAATACCGATAAAATCAGAACCATTATATGCTTTGATATTGTCAATATCATATAGATATCCTTCTTCGCCACGAATGGTTTTGTTAGCATATGCATAACCGAACAATTCCCATCCAATCTGATTTCTGACTCGCACGAGCGTTCTATGAAAACCGGATGTTTCATTCAACCATTGTAGTGAACTGTCTTGGTAGCTGCCATCCAACCAAGATGTAATTTTGAATTCCGGCGAGGTAGCATGTACATAAACTCCCTTTAATTCGCGCTCCTGTGCAAAGTAAAAATAGCGCTGCAAAAGAGGCAACATTAGCACCACCAGTATACCGAAGTATAGAATTTTATCTTTCAATGTGCTTCTTCCCATCATCTAGAACCTGAAATAGATAAACGGATGCACTCCGGCAGCGGTAACAAACGAAAGTGATGTTACGAAAAGTATCAAGGCCACAAAACTCAATGCCAAACGCGTCGTGAACTTACTTGGCTCTTCGAATACCACTTTTTGAATTGCTCTCCCCCACTTAAAAACTGCAAAAAACGAAAAGCAAATTGCCGCGACAAATACAACCAAAAATTCGCGTCCGGGAAGTACAAATGCAGAATGAGAACTTCCAAACATCAACGCGAATACATTTCCAGCGTGCGCCAAACTTTCCGTATTGAAAAACACACCGGTGACCACTACCACAATAAGTGTGATGATCAAAGGAATTATTTTCCAAACACGTGCATAAAACTTCAGCAAAAACAACCGCTCCAACATAATTACAAATCCATGTGCAGCTCCCCAAATCACAAATTCCAGGAAGCTCCGTGCCAAAGTCCTGACAGTAAAAAAACGATCCATAGATTGAAAAGGAGTCGCTTTACCGTAACATGATTTCCCCCTAACGGTATGTAGAGGTAATTCTTCATCCAATTACCCAAGGTCATGTGCCAACGCTTCCAGAATTCAGTAAGACTTGCAGAGGTGAGCGGATTGTTAAAGTTTTCGGGCAAATTAAATCCAAACATTTTCCCAAGGCCGATCGCCATGTCGCTGTAACCGGAAAAGTCAAAATAAAGACGCAACAAAAATGCAAATGCACCAATCCATACGTTTAACGCAGAAATGTCTCTTATTTCGGGCGAAAATACTCCTGAAACATAAACAGCCAATAAATCAGCAATGAGCACTTTCTTGGCGAGCCCTATACTGAAACGAACAAATCCAGTTATGCGCAATGCAAATTTTTCGTTCGCAATTCTATTGGATAACTGACTCGCAATTTCGTGGTATGCAATAATTGGACCCAGGATCATTTTAGGAAAGAACAAAATATACAAGAGGTAATTGCCGAAATTTTCTTGCGGCGGATGCTTTCCTCTGTAAACATCTACAACGTAGGTCACTGTTTCAAAAGTGTAGAATGATATTGCCAGAGGAAGCGCGATAGTTGCAACTCCAGAATAGCCAACTCCAAAAAGTGAAGACAATGTCCCTATAAAGAAATCAAAGTATTTGAAATAGAATAGGAGCCCAAGATTAATCGAAATGCTAATGACCATCAACAACTTTTTCAAACGCTGTTCCGCAGCTTTGTACATATACGAAACAAGAAAAAAATCGAGAAGTGTTGTGCCCAGTATGACGAAAAGAAATCGAGGCGCGCCCCAACTATAGAAAAAAATGCTTGCCGCAAGAAGTAAATAGTTCCGCAGTCCCTGTGGAACGATAGTATACAATAGCAGCAGCACTGGCAAAAAATAGACAAGGAATACCGTACTGCTGAAAACCATATCAAAACTCAATAAGCGGAAGCGAATCCCCGTAAAACGAAGGTAAACATCGTACGTTATTCCCGCTTCGAATGATTATAACTTCACCGAAAAGCTTATTTTTGTCAGCCTGCGAACAAATGCAGTACACAACATGAGAACGATTGCCTTCCGTGAAGCATTAAGAGAAGCACTAAACGAAGAAATGCGCCGTGACGAACGAGTATTCCTGCTTGGTGAAGAAGTAGCTGAATATAATGGTGCATATAAAGTGAGCCAAGGTATGCTCGCTGAATTCGGACCAAAACGTGTTATTGATACACCGATTGCCGAGTTGGGTTTTGCCGGTATTGCTGTTGGAGCTGCAATGAACGGACTTCGTCCAGTTTGTGAATTCATGACATTTAACTTCTCGCTGGTGGCTATTGATCAGATCATCAACGCTGCGGCTAAAATGTTGAGCATGTCGGGTGGGCAATTCAATATTCCAATGGTTTTCCGTGGACCAACCGGAAATGCGGGCCAACTGGGCGCACAACACTCACAGAATTTCGAAAACTGGTTTGCAAATACTCCTGGATTGAAAGTAGTTGTTCCTGCAAATCCATATGATGCAAAAGGTTTGCTGAAGTCTGCGATTCGCGATAACGATCCTGTGATTTTCATGGAATCAGAATTGATGTACGGAGATAAAGGAGAAGTTCCAGAAGGTGAGTACTTACTTCCGCTCGGCGTTGCTGATATCAAGCGTGAAGGTTCAGATGTTACGATTGTCTCTTTCGGTAAAATTCTCAAAGTTGCATTAGCTGCCGCTGCTGAATTGGAGAAAGAAGGAATTCAGGCGGAAGTAATTGACCTGCGCACTGTTCGACCAATTGATTATGCATCCATCATCAACTCTGTAAAGAAAACAAATCGTCTTGTTATTGTGGAAGAAGCGTGGCCATTGGCAAGCATCTCTACAGACATTACTTTCCACGTTCAACGACACGCATTCGACTACCTCGACGCTCCTATTCGTCGTGTAGTTAGCGCCGACGTTCCGCTTCCTTATGCGGCGACACTCATTGAAGTGGCGCTTCCTAATGTTGCGAAAACTGTTAAGGCAGTGAAGGAAGTAATGTACGTGAGTTAACTGGAAACAAATGTGGCTTAAACGCCACTGCATTCCGGCCTCATCGCGAGAGGTGAAAATGGTAACTGCACACTGCAGATTCAGAAAAAAATTGATGTGAACGCATACGGTCATGGCAAACTATTTTTCATGAAACCGGCAGGTGTATACTCCCCCTGGAAAAACAATTATTCCTGCATCTGATGATGCGCATCGCTGTTATATGTAACGACCGTTTAGGTCTGCCCGCTTTGCAACAACTCGTGCAAAACCGGTTAGTGCATGCGGTGGCAACTTCAGATCGTTTGCCGGAGGTGATCGGCATTATGAAACTGGCGACGCAGCAGGGAGGCGCTCCCTCAAGCATTTTTAAGAAAAATAATTTCTAAAATGATCTGACCGATTGATTGAGTAAACACCAGACGGTTTCATGAAAAACACAATGCACAGCCCGGTACAGTACTTCAGATTGGCGATGCAGGTTTAATTGTGGCGTGCAAAGACAATGTTGCACTCAACATTCAGGTAATTTACATCGAACAAGGGTTTTACGCGGGACATCAATTACGCCAGTTTGGCCTTGCTGCAGGAGCTATTTTGGGCAAATAATCAAAGATTCATCGATTATGATGTTGTACTGAACCAACGATTCAAAAAACACCTCAGAACTTACGCGTCTCAACGATGAAAACTCGCTGTACACAGGGTCGAACTTACTATATTTACAAATCGCTATAGCTACCCCGATACCAACAAACTTCATTTCATGAAAATCAACTTCTACTCCAAAAGAGCACTCACCTGCCTTGTGATCTTCGCTTTGACAGTGATCAATTCACAGGCGCAGGGTACCTGGACATTTGCTGCACCCACAGACGGTGCAGGCAGTGCCGGAGCTGAATCAGCACGGGCGATTTGTGTTGATGCTTCTGGCAATACCTACGTAGTAGGCAATTTTAACGGAGCAGGTGTTGCAACGGATTTCGATCTGAATAGTTTGTCAACAAACACATTTACCGCCTCCACCGTTGACGGTTTTATTGCGAGTTATGATAAAAACGGAAATTTCCGCTGGAAAACCATCATAACCGGAACTGGCACCGATTTTGGCGTGCCTTCCGGTGGGGTTTGCACAAACGGCACGTTTGTATGGATTGCTGGTTCGGCCAACGTAAGTACAGGCGCTGCTCAGATTATGAGCAGTACCAATACGGTAACAATCACTTCTCCCGGAGCCGGTGTTGATGCCTTTGTTGCAAAACTGAACTGCTCGAATGGTGCCGTACAATGGCAGCAAGGTTTTGGTGGAACAGGGAGCAATGATTTTGCAATGGGCATTTGCGCTGATCCAAATGGTTGCGTTTATGTGAGTGGTGCCTACTCTTCTACTTTTACTCTCGGTTCTGTTACCTTTCCTGCTTTTGCAGGTACCATTTCTGATGTTTATATAGCAAAATTTACACCTAGCGGAGCATTACGCTCAGTACAAACCGGTGGTTCAACTGTTCAGGACAATATTAATGCGGGTAGCGGACTCTGTTATGTTCCGGGAGCAACTCCAGCCATTGTAGCCACAGGACATACTGGTGCGGCAACCGCTGTATTTGGAGTATTTAATGGTCTCACCAATTCGGGATTATTTGATGCATATCTTGTAGAACTTGACACCGCACTTTTTGGTTTTACTAATGCGATGGTATTCGGATCAACCGGTTCAGACGAACTGCTGAGTGCGGTATATGATCCTTTTTCCGGTGGGGTATTTGTTTCCGGTTTCTGCTCGGGTAGTATTACCTTCCCGGGCACTTCAGCACTTACGGGTTTAGGTGCACAGGACATTGTACTTGCTCGATACTCTGTTGCAGCAAATAACTTTGTATGGTCAACCATTGCAGGTGGCTCTGCCAATGACAGAGGCTGGTGTGTTGCTGCAGATGGCTACGGAGGAATTTTACTTTCCGGGTATTCTGCAGGAGCTTGTTCTTTTAGTGGTTCTGTTTTTATGCCAGCAAATGCTGGTCTCAATGATTTATATGTAACACGCTACAATACTGCTGGAACTCCTATTTGGGTGCAAACCGCAATCAGCACCGGAACGGAGGAAGCGCGGAGCATTGCTTCATATGTAGAAACAACACCAAGTTTTACATCCACAATATTTGTGACTGGAATAACTAATACTTCACCGTGCCCGTTTGGATCAACAACCGTAGGCAATGATGGTGGTAACGACTTTTTCCTGGCAAAATTAAACGATGCCTCGGCTTTGCCTCCGTTAACCGCAACACAGTCACAGGTAAATCTCACTTGCAATGGCGTGTGCAATGGCTCTGCAACTGTTGTTGCCAGTGGCGGATCATCACCTTATACCTACTCATGGGCACCATCCGGAGGATCGGGTGCAACAGCCTCTTCACTTTGCGCAGGAACCTACACGTGTACAATTACAGATGCACTCTCATCTTCAATTACAAAAACATTTACTATAACACAGCCTACTGCAATCGTACTAAACGCCAACACACAAACAAACGTTTCCTGTTTCGGCGGTTCTAATGGTGCTGCATCTGTTGTCGCTGCTACAGGTGGTACGCCAGGATATACTTACAACTGGACACCGGGCAATCCTACAGGAGACGGTACCGTTTCTGTTACCGGACTTACTGCAGGAACTTGGACTTGCACTGTAACCGATGCAAACAGTTGTAACACCACACGAACTTTCAACATCACTGCACCTTCCGCAATTGTTGTAACTCCTGCTTCGCAAACAAACATTTCATGTTTCGGTGGATCAAACGGTGCCGCATCAATCAATACACCTACTGGAGGTGCGGGTGGATTTACGTACAACTGGACACCAGGAAATCCAACTGGCGATGGAACTGTATCTGTAACTGGTCTTACTGCTGGAACATGGAC
>Ga0114980_10000229_pt1 | contig 39328 bp, 34 predicted proteins | sample S_140806_EF_Meta_FD_87018 | JGI IMG/M metagenome (GOLD analysis project Ga0114980, IMG submission 87018) | Freshwater microbial communities from Lake Simoncouche, Canada to study carbon cycling - S_140806_EF_MetaG | ecosystem: Environmental > Aquatic > Freshwater > Lake | place: Lake...
AGCCGGACAACGCCGGCTATGACTTTGTGGAGCTGAAGGCCGCTGCGTCCCGGGCCTTCGGGCCGGTCACACTGGGCGCGGCCGTCTTCTGGTCCCCTGACTATTTCGGCGAGGACGATAGGGCGACCTATGTCGAGGCCAGAGCCGCCGTGATCGTCGGCACGGACTGGACCGTGTCCGGGTCGGTCGGCCATCAGGCCCTGGACGTCTTCGGTGACTACACCACCTGGAACCTGGGCGTTGACCGTGTGCTGACCGACAGGGTCCTGATCGACGTCCGCTATCACGACACGAATCTCGAGGACGACACCCTGGCGGACAGCCGGATCGTCGGGTCCCTGACGCTCCTGTTCTGATGCGGTCGGGGCCACATGACCGCGATTTAAGCTGACAGCGGTTCCTTCCGGGCGTCATCTCCGCGCGTCAGGGAGGACACTATCATGAGCATCGACCCTGCGGCCGAGACCGCGCGCTGGCTGGCGACCCTTTCGCCCGAGGATCTGGAGCGGGCCGTGGCCTATACGCGCGGCGGCCACTGGCTGCTGCTTTGGGGGGCGATCGTTGCGATCGTCGTGAGCTGGCTCATCATCCGCACCGGCCTTCTCAGCGGCATCAGTGCCCGGCTGGAGCGGCGGCGCAAGCGGCCGAAGCTGGTCTCGCTGGTCGTGGGGGTGGTCTATCTGCTGGTCAGTTTCGTGCTGACCCTGCCCTGGGCGATCTACGAAAGCTGGTGGCGCGAGACCCAGTACGGCCTGACCAGTCAGCCGCTGGCCGGCTGGCTGGGCGAGGCGGCGCTGAGCACGGGGATTTCGACCGTGTTCGCCGGCCTGCTGATCGTCGGCCTGTATTTCATCATCCGGCATGCGCGGCGGCTGTGGTGGGCCTGGGGCGCGGGGCTGACGGCCCTCGCCGTGGTCTTCATGCTGATCGTCTCGCCGATCCTGATCGAGCCGCTGTTCAACGACTACACCCCGGCCCCGGACGGGCCGATGCGGGATTCGGTGGTGGAGCTGGCGCAGCGGACCGGCACGCCGGACGACAAGATCTTCATCTATGACGGCTCGAAACAGTCGGACCGCTACACCGCCAATGTCTCGGGCCTGTTCGGCTCGGCGCGGGTGGCGATGAGCGATGTGATGTTCGCCAAGGGGGCCGACCTGGCCGAGGTGCGCGGGGTCGTGGGCCATGAGATGGGCCACTATGTCCATATGCATTCGCTGTGGATGACCGGGATCATGATCCTGCTGGCGGCGATCGTCTTCTGGCTGATCGACCGGCTGTTCCCGGTGGCGAAGCGGCTGCTGGGCGCGAACCGGGTGGGGGATATCTCCGATCCGGCGGGCCTGCCGGTGCTGGCGGCCATCGCGTCCGTGATCGGCCTGCTGCTGACGCCGGTGACCAACACCATGATCCGGGTGATCGAGCAGGACGCCGACCAGTTCTCCCTGATCCATGCCAATGAGCCGGACGGGCTGTCGAAGGCCCTGATCAAGACGGCGGAATATCGCGCGCCGTCGCCGACCGTGATCGAGGAAATCCTGTTCTACGACCACCCCTCGGTCGAGAACCGCATCCGTATGGCGATGGAGTGGAAGGCGACGCATCCGGCCAATGCGCCGGCCGCAGCGCCCGCCGCCCCGCCTGCTGCCGCTGCTACGCCGACGCCGTAAGCCCTGGACGCTCGTTGTCCCAGATCATGTGCAGGATGGACCAGAGGCCGTCCGGGCCGCGGCACAGCTGGATCGAATTGATCCCGCGCCGCTCGGGCTGGACGTCCTCGGGCCGGGTGCGGGCTTCGTAGACGGACCAGACGTGGGCCATGTTGCCGAACTCGGTGATGCGGCGGCTGATCTCGACCTCGAAGAAGCCGTTCTCGGCGAAGAAGGGGGTCACATTGGCCACATAGGCCTCGCGGCCCATGACCAGCATGGTCGAGCGGCCATCGGCGTCGAGGCCGGTGCGGGCCTGTCGGCTTTCGGGGTGGAAGATCTCGCGCTGGGTGGCCCAGTCGCGCGGTCCGGCGGGGCCGGAGATACAGGCGTACATGGCGTCGACGACGGCGCCGATATCGCTGCGGTCGACCATCAGCCGCGCTTTCTGACGAAGACCGTACCGGCGGAATAGCCCGCCCCGAAGCTGCAGATCAGGCCGGTGTCGCCGGGGGCCATGTCTTGCTGGCGCAGGTGGAAGGCGATGATCGAGCCGGCCGAGGAGGTGTTGGCATATTCGTCGAGGATGATGACGTTCTCGTCCGGCGTCGGCTCCCGGCCCAGCACCTTGCGGCCGATGAACTGGTTCATGTTGATGTTGGCCTGGTGCAGCCACATCCGCTTGAGGCTGTGCGGGTCGAGGCCGAGGTCGTCGGCGTGTTCCACGATCATGTCCGAGACCATGGGCACCACATCCTTGAACACCTTGCGGCCCTGCTGGATGAACAGCTTGTCGGGCGCGCCGATGCCCTCGGGCGCGGCGTTGTTGAGGAAGCCGAAATTGTTGCGGATGTTGTTGGAGAAGACGGTCTTCAGCCGCGTGCCGATGACGTCCCAGCCGCCGGGCCCCGCCTGGTCCGAGGCCTCGACGATCACCGCGGTGGCGACGTCGCCGAAGATGAAATGGCTGTCGCGGTCCTTGAAATTCAGATGGGCGGAGCAGACCTCCGGGTTGACCATCAGCACGGCCTTGACCGAGCCCGAGGCGATGAAGTCCGCAGCGGTCTTGATGCCGAAGGTGGCCGAGGAGCAGGCCACATTCATGTCGAAGGCGAAGCCCTCGATGCCCATGGCCTGCTGCACCTCGATCGACAGGGCCGGATAGGGGCGCGGCATGTTGGAGGCGGCGCACAGGACGGCCCCGATCTCCGACACCGGCTTGCCCCAGGCGGCGATGGCCTGACGCGCGGCGGCGACGGCCATCTCGGCCATGATCGACAGGTCCTCGTCAGCGCGCTCGGGGATGTTCGGGGCCATGCGGGCCGGGTCGAGGACGCCGGCCTTGTCGAGCACGAAGCGGCTCTTGATGCCCGAGGCCTTTTCGATGAACTCGACCGAGGAGGGGGTCAGGGCGGCGACATCACCCTCGGCGATTTCGGCGGCGTGGTCGGCATTGAACTGTTCTGCATAGGCATTGTAGGCGGCGACCAGCTCGATGTTGGAGATCGACTGTTCGGGTGTGAACAGGCCGGTGGCGGCGATGACGGCATGGGACATAAGAGGCGGGGCCCTATCGCTCGCGGCGCGGCCGCTCACTACCTGAGGGCGGGTCGCCGGGTTCTGTTTTTCTGGAGGGACTAGATAGGCCTGAGTCCGGACGGCGTCGAGGCCGCTGCGTGACGGGCCAGAAGGCGGTGGGCGGCGTCGAGGTGGAGGCGTTCGACCATGCGGTAGCCGACCCGGATGGCACCCTTGCCCTCCGCATCGGCGGCGGCGAAGGCGGCGACGACCTCACGGGCCCGGGCGACCTCTTCGGGGGAGGGGGAGAAGGCGGCGTTGGCAGCCTCGATCTGGGCCGGATGGATCAGGCTCTTGCCGTCGAAGCCGAAGGCGCGGCCCTGCAGGCATTCGGTCCGCAGGCGGTCGGCATCGTCGGTGGCATTGACCACGCCGTCGATGGCCAGAAGGCCATGGCCACGCGCGGCGGCGACGACGGCGGCCAGCCAGGGCTTGAGCGGTTCGCGGTCCGGGCCGAGCACCAGATTCATCCGCTCGCCGAAATCATTGATGCCCAGCATCAGGGCGGCGAGGGGGGCACCGGCACCGGCGATGGCGTCGAGCCGCAGCACCGACAGGGGCGTCTCGACCATGATCCACAGATCGACCTCGGCGGGCAGGTGGTCGGCGACGGCCCGGACGGCCTCGGGGCTCTCGATCTTGGGGGCGACCACGAAATCGGGGCTGAGACCGGCGAGGGCGGCCAGATCGTCGTTGCCCCAGGGGGTGTCGAGGCCGTTCACCCGCACCCCGAGCCGGCCCGCGAAGCCGCCGGCGGTCAGGGCCGCGACGGCGGCCCGCCGGGCCTCGGCCTTGGCGTCCGGGGCGACCGCGTCCTCGAGGTCCAGGATGACGGCGTCGGCGTCCAGGTCGCGCGCCTTTTCGATCGCCCGTGGATTGCTGGCAGGCAGGTAGAGGACGGAGCGGGTCAAGGCGATTGGCCGCGCTCGTCGACCCTGCGGGATCTCCCGATCCGATGCGGCCGACATCAGACCCGGCCCGTGACCGGGATCAGCGCCCCGGTGACGGCGCGGCCTTCGGGCGAGGCGAGGAACAGCATGACGCGGGCGAGGTCGGCGGGGGCGACCCATTTCGCCGGATCGGCGTCGGGCATGTCCTGGCGGTTCCGGGCGGTGTCGAGGATGGAGGGCAGGACGGCGTTGACGGTCACCGAGGTGTCCTTCAGCTCCTCGGCCAGGCTCTCGGTCAGGCGATGGACGCCGGCCTTGGACGCGGCATAGGCCCCCATGCCCGCCGCACTCTTCAGGGCCGCATTGGCCCCGACATTGACGATCCGGCCCTCAGCCGAGGCCTTCAGATGGGGCAGGGCGGCCCGGCTGGCGTTCAGGGCGGTCGCGACATTCAGGGCGAACATACTGGCCCAGGCCGGGTCGGCGTCCTCGGTCGTCTGCCAGACGAAGCCGCCGGCGATGTTGAACAGGGCGTCGAGCCGGCCGAAATGCGCCGCCACCCGGTCGATCGCTGTCTGCGCCGAGGCCGGATCGGTCAGGTCAACGCCGCCGAGTTCGAGCACGCCTTCGGGTGCGGACTGACCCGGGGCATGGTCGATGATCGCGACCTTCAGACCGTCGGCCAGGGCGGCCTCGACGACGGCCCGGCCCAGGACGCCATGGCCGCCTGTGATTGCGATCACCCGATCCGTCATGTCACGCCACCCAAAAAGCGCAGTCTAAAGTGTGCAGAGCGTCCAATGTCCACGGTCATCGGTGCCAAAAACACCGCCGGAAGCATGGACTGCATCTGGAAGATCAGCCGAACACCCGGGCCATAAGCCGTTCCAGGGCCTCGGCGTCGACAGCGTCAAAGGCCGAGGGTACCGTCGCGTCCACGTCAAATACGGCGATCAGGGTGCCCGAGGCGTCGAATACCGGGACCACGATCTCGCTGGCCGAGCGGCTGTCGCAGGCGATGTGTCCGGGGAAGGCGTGAACGTCGTCCACGACCTGCGTGACCCGATCCCTTGCCGCCGCGCCGCAGACGCCGCGACCGAAGGCGATTCGCAGACAGCCGAGGGTGCCCTGATACGGCCCGACGACCAGTTCATCGGCCTTTTCCGGGTCCACCCGGTAAAAGCCGGTCCAGAAAAAGGCGGGAAAGGCATCGGCCAGCATCGAGGCAACCGTGGCCATGCGTGCCGTCCGGTCCGGCTCGCCCTCGAGGACGGCCAGAATCTCGACCTCGACCTCGGCATATCGGGCGGCCTTGTCGGCGGGTCGATCGTCGCGGGCGGCATAGGCCATCGGGTCGCTCCAGAGGTCCGGAAGAATCATATAGGGAGCCGCCGTCCGACTGGCGAGAGGCCGTTTTCCCCTGTCAGGCGAATACGCAACCCGCTGATTCCCGTAAAAAACTGACTCAGCCCTGCAAAAAGGCAACCATCCGCCACCGCTTTGTCACGAACCGGCGTTTACCTTGACAGATGGTTAACGGGGCCGGACTGTCCGCCTCGTGCAAGGTAAGCGTAGGCGCGTGAGGCGGCCCGTTTCCAGCCGTGCGAGGGGCGTATGAGCGAGAGTCGATCCAACAAGGAAGGCAGCTCCCCTTTTGGTCGGGGTCGCGGTCCGGTCGCTATCGCCGCCGTCGCCGGTGTGCTGGCCCTGACGGCCTTCGCCATGGTCTCGTGCGGCAACGGCAACGGTGGCGGCAGCGGCGTGCAGTTCTGGCAAAGCAGCGATGCGGCCTCCAACGCCTGTCCGCGACCGGCATCCCTGACCGGCTCCGAATTCAACGCCCAGGAATCGGGCCTGCGGGCCCTGCGGCGCGCGGCCTTCCGCGGTGATTTCTTTGCCCAGCTAGAGCTGGGCGGCCGCTATGCGGCGGTCCGGGCGACCGACAAGAACATCGAGGATCCGATCGAAAGCGCGACCTGGTACGCCATGGCGCTGGCCAATGACGAGGGCTACGCCCCGATCAACCGCGTCGACCGCGGCGGCCTCGGCGACTGGCGACCCCTGTCGCGCTATGACGACTGCCGCGCCTGGGAGCGTCACACGGCCTATCAGCGGCTGGATCGCCAGCTGGGCCAGATGACGCGGGAAGAGCAGGAGGCGGTGCGCGACCGCGTCATCTATATCCTTTCCACCCAGGACGCCTATGGCTACCGGACCCTCGCGCGATTGCACGACAACCTGTACGGCCCGTTCGGCGAGCCCGAGGACAATCGCGAGGCCCGCGAGGCATGGGGTCAGGACCCCCGTGTAAACAGCCGCGACCGCAGCCGCCGCGGCTATTATGCGGCGACCAACCTGTTCCAGCGCAACGACGTCGACGCCTATCTTTACAACTATCTGGCGGTGCAGACCGGCGATGTCGGCGCCTATGTCCTGCTGAAGGATTTCGAGCGCTCGGCACCCAGCCGTGGCCAGTACCAGAGCTTCGTCGAGACCAAGGCACGGCAGTGGACGCCGCCGTTCGAATTCTATCCGACCGCTGCACCGCGTTCGGGTGTGCCCTTCTCTGACGAAAGTCGCCCGCGCGGTGACGCCTATGAATATGCCCTCGGCCGGATGGCCGGGGAGCTGCCGTTCCTGCACGTCGGCCGGGCCCTGCGCTATCTGGGGGTCTCGGAGACGGTCGCGCAGCGGCCGGAGGAGCTGTCCAAACGCCAGGTCGAGACCCTGGAGGCCATGCTGGGCCACCCGATGGAGGGCGGGCTCTCATATCTGGAACGCGTTCGCGCCATTCAGATGGCCGCCGTGAACGGCTCATCAGAAGCCCAGCTGGTGCTGGCGGTCATGTATGCCGAGGGTATCGGCCTGCCCGCCGACTATGCCCGCGCCTTCAAATGGTTCGAGGAGGCGGCCCGTCAGGGCAGCCCTGAAGCCAAATTCGCCATGTCGAGCTATTTCGCTTTGGGGGTCGCGGGGGTGGCCGACCAGGACAAGGCCCAGGCCGTGGCCCTGAGGATCGACTCCGCCCTGTTCGGGTTCGGTCCCTCGGCCGGCCGCCTGCAAGCCGTGCTGGCCCAGGTCTCCCGTTCGCAGCAGCGCCGCTAAGGAGGGCTGAACATGATCACGCACCGCACCCCGCACCGCGCGACCTTCGGCATCATCGGCGGTGTCGCCGCCTTCGCTGTGGCCGTCTTCGCCATGGGCGACGGGCCGGCCCATGCCCAGACCGCCGCCCGTGTCGAGAGCCAGACCCGCCCGAATTTCGGTGTCCTGCTGGACCCGCCGACGCGGAGCGCTCGCAATCGCGGGGCCCAGCATCGGCGCTATGACTACGGCCAGCACCGGCCCGACTGGCGTCCCGGACCCCAGCGGCCCGGGACCGAGGAGGTCGTGCTGATCGACTGCGGCGGCAATACCGGCTCCGGGGCGGTCGAGGATGCGGTTCGTCGCGTTCGGCCGGGCGGCACCCTGGTCATCCGCGCGCGCGGCGGGGCCTGCGTCGGCTGGCTGAACATCGACAAGCCTATGACCATTATCGGCGAGGGCGGCTTTGATCCGCGCGACTGGTCCCGCAGCTCCGAGCCGACCCTGACCGCCCCGGACGGCCTGCCCTGCATGACGGTCGCAAGGGGCGTACGGGTCGAGATTCGCGACATGGTTTTCGGCTCTCCGCGTGCCGGCGACGCGGCCTGTATCGTCAGCTACGGGGCGGAGATGATCATGAACCGGGTCGGTTTCCGGCACGGGGGTGACGAGGCGGCCATCTATGCGGACGGCGGCCTTGTCGATATCCGCAACGCCGTGATCGACGCCGAAACCATCGCCCCGGCCATCGTGGCGGATGGTGCGGTGCTGAACGCCTATGAGCTGACGGTCACCAATGCGCAGTCCGGCCTTGAGCTGATCCCCGCCGGTGGGCAGACCTCGCGCCTGTCCGCCGTGACCCTGATGGGTACGGGTGCCCCCAATGCCTTCGGGCCGCGCTCGATCGGCGTCGTCATCCGTTCGGGCCGTGAATATGGCCGGGTCGAAATCGAGAATACGGCCATCCTCGGCTATGTCGAGGGTGTGGCCATTGAGGGGGCTTCTGTCTCCATCACCAACAGCCGGGTCGGCCGCTCGGACAAGGGGGTGGTCCTCTACAATGGCGAACTGCGTCTGACCGACAGCCGCATCCGCGCCGCCACGATCGGCGTCGCCGCCGCCTCGGGCCATGCGGTGGTGGTCAACAACGTCTTCTCGGGTGTCCGCGAGGTCATCTATGCCGAGCTTGAAGGTAACCGCACCTCGATCGAGGCCAGCGGCAACCGGGTGTGGTCGCAGTCCCTGTGCCGCGCCAGGTTCCGGGAGCGCTATCGCGACCGCTATGAGCCCCACTGGCTCGGCGGTCAGGGCTGGGAGTGTGTCTATGGTGCCTATCCCCTGCACTGGTGGGATGAGGCTGACGGGCGGCTGGGCCTGCCCTATGAGGACGACGGCTATCAGCTGGACGGCTACAGCGAGTTCCAGGACGGTCGCGGCTGGTACACGCGGGACGGCGACTATGTGCCGGCTGAACGCCCGGTCGGCGATGCCCGCTGGCGCTGGAGCCTGTTCGGCAGCTGACCGCAGACGGCCGAAACGACAACGGCCCCGGCGTGACACGTCCGGGGCCGTTTTCATGGGGTGGTAGGCGCGGAGGGACTCGAACCCCCAACCAGACCGTTATGAGCGGTCGGCTCTAACCATTGAGCTACGCGCCCTCCGGGACGACGGTCCCGCCTAGCAGGCGAGCCCGAGCATTGCCAAGCGTCATCGAACCGCCGCCAGTGTGACGGCGATTTCACCGCGATGAATGGAACCTGTCGGGGCGGTTCGCGCGTTCGTTCAGGTGCCAACAGTCAAGGTGCTGCCATGGTTGTCGCCCAGCTTCGGGTGTAACGCCCGCCGTCCGCTTCAAGGAGTTTTCACGAGATGATCCGTTCCAAGGCCGCCGCCCGAGTGTCCGCCGCTCCGGCCCTGTCCAACCGTGCGCTGATGCTGAGCGGTGCCATGATGGCCACCGCTGCCCTGTTCGTCGCCGCTCCGGCGGCGCACGCCCAGTCTCAGGCACCGGGCGGCGCACCGATGATGATGCACGCCATGGCGGCCCCGCCGGCCCTGAACCTTTCGGCATATGGCGAGGTCCGGACCGCGCCGGACATGGCCACGATCAGCTTCGGTGTGGTCACCGAGGCGACCACTGCCGCCGAGGCCATGCAGCTGAATGCGACGCGGATGAACCAGGTCATGGCCGCCCTGCGCCGCGCCGGGATCGAGGCCCGCGACGTCCAGACCTCGGGCCTGAACCTGTCGGCCCAGTATGACTATGTCCAGAACGAGCCGCCGCGGCTGCGCGGCTATCAGGCCTCGAACCAGGTGACGGTGATCATCAATGACCTGACCAAGGTCGGGACGACGGCGGATGCCGTGGTCGCTGCGGGCGTCAACCAGATCAACGGCATCGGCTTCGGCCTGAAGGATCCGTCGGCGGCCGAGAATCAGGCCCGTCAGATCGCCGTGCGCAATCTGCAGGCCAAGGCGGCCCTCTATGCCCAGGCCTTGGGCGTGGAACTGGCCGGCATCCGCTCGCTGTCGGAAGGGGGCGGCTATGCGCCCCAGCCGCAGGTGATGTTCGCCCGCGCGGAGATGGCCATGGATTCCGGCGGCTCGACCCCGGTCGCGGCGGGCCAGCTGACGGTGCGGATCGACATCACCGGGGTGTATGATCTGGAGCGCTGATGCGGTCTCTGGGTGGTTGGTGGCTAGTGACTAGCCACTCGCTCAGCCCCGCGAATTCCGCGCCAGCATCATGCCGACGCCGAGGTTCATGCCGTAGCAGATGCCCAGCACGGCCAGGGCCGTGATCGGACCGTCGTCCATGAACCACAGGGGCAGGCTCCAGGGCAGGCCGAGGATCTTCGCCGGCAGGAAGGTCAGCATACCTTCGGGTTGGCCCAGCAGCTTCAGTCCGGCGGGGGTGGCAATCAGCAGGGCGACGGCACCCGCCACCGCATAGAGGGCGAAGAGCAGCCACTGCAGGCCTTGAAGCATTCGTGCCATGATCGGTCTCCCTGCGGGCAGGGGAGTCCCGAACGCTGCCGGCGTCAAGCGGCGCGTTTGATCGCGTTGGCGTCGTCGAGCAGGACCACGGTTGGGGACCACTGTCGGGCCTCTTCCTCGGGCATCTGGCCGTAGGTCACGATGATGACCTTGTCGTTCTTCTGAACCAGACGGGCGGCCGCGCCGTTGACACCGATGACCTTCGATCCGCGCGGGGCCTCGATGGCATAGGTGGTGAAGCGCGCGCCATTGGTGATGTTCAGCACATCGACCTGCTCGTGCGGAAAGATGCCGGCGGCATCCAGCAGGTCGGCATCGATGGCGATCGAGCCTTCATAGTCGAGGTCGGCCTGGGTCACCGTCGCGCGGTGCAGCTTGGCCTTCATCAGGGTGACCAGCATGGGAGGTGCGGTCCGGATGTGACGCGGGGCGTTCGGCCCCCGCTCGCAGAGGGCCCATATAGGGGTTTCAGGGCCACCCATCAATCGCGGTCGTTGCGATGCAGCATGCGATGCTGCGACGCGCAGTCGCGCGTTACGCGACGTTCATTTGACGGAGAGGTCTGTCGCCCTATGGTCTGATGCGGCCACGACCCGGCCCGTGCTCCGGACGACTTCCCTCGCCATGAAGCAGTTTTTCCTGACGATGCTCGGTGTGTTTGCCGGGATGTTCCTATTCCTGGTGGTGGTGCCGTTCGTTTTCATCGCGGTCGCGATCGGTTCGGCGTCCTCCGAGGAGCCGACTCCGCGCAATACGGTGCTGGAACTGGACCTGCGTGAGGGCGTCACCGACCAGGCCCCCAACAACCCCTTCGCCATCTTCGGCGGTTCGGGCCTGTCGACCCTTCAGATCGTCGACACCCTGGCCCAGGCCGGGGTGGACGACAGGGTCAAGGTCCTGCTGATCCGCCTGCCGGAAGCCGGAATCACCCCCGCCGCCGCCGATGAGATCCGTCAGGCCATCCGTCGCTTCCGGGCCACGGGCAAGACCGTCATCGCTCACAGCCAGGGCTTCCAGCCGGTCGGTGCCACGGTGTCCAGCTATATGATCGGCGCCTCGGCATCCGAATTGTGGATGCAGAACACGGCCGGTTTCCAGCTGGCGGGCTTTTCGGCCGACAGCATCTTCCTCGGCCGCGCCCTCGACCGATACGGCGTCAACGCCGAGTTCGAGCAGCGCTACGAGTACAAGAACGCGGTCAATGAATACACCCAGAGCGACTACACCCCGGCCCATCGCGAGGCGATGACGGCCTGGATGACGTCGATCTATACCTCGGCCATCGCCCATGCGGCGCAGGACCGCAAGACGACGCCGGCGGCCTTGCGTGCCGCGATCGAGGCCGGTCCCCATTCGTCGGCCCAGGCGCTGCAGCGGCGTCTGATCGACCGGATCGGCCAGGTCGAGGAGGCCGAGGCCGAGGCCCGGCGTCGGGCGGGCCGCAATGCCGCGATCATGGAGTTCGCCGACTACGCCTCGTCCAAGGGCCCGCGCGAGGGTTCGGGCCGGAACGCGATCGCCATCGTCGGCGGCGAGGGTGCCATCATGACCGGTACCGGCGGCAGCGCCGACCCGTTCGGTGGCGGTTCCTCGATCCTGTCGGATGACCTCGCCGAGGGCCTCTATGCCGCAATCGAGGATGACAGCGTCAAGGCGATCGTTTTCCGGGTGTCTTCGCCGGGCGGTTCGCCCGAGGCGTCCGAGCAGATCCTGGCGGCGGTGCGCGCGGCCAAGGCGGCCGGCAAGCCGGTGGTGGTGTCGATGGGCGATTACGCGGCCTCGGGCGGCTACTGGATCAGTTCGGAAGCCAACTGGATCGTGGCCCAGCCCTCGACCCTGACCGGCTCGATCGGCGTCTATGGCGGCAAATTCGTGCTGGCCGATGCGCTGGGCCGGTTCGGCGTCGACATGCGAAGCCTGTCTGTGGGTGGTGACTATGCCGACGCCTTCTCGCCGGCGCAGGCGTTCACCCCGGCGCAGCGCGCGGCTTACGCGGCCCAGATCGATCGCACCTATGAAGAGTTCATCGCCCGCGTCGCGGCGGGTCGTCGTCTGCCGCCCGCCCGGGTGCGCGAGATCGCCCGTGGCCGCGTCTGGACCGGTGCCCAGGCCCGGGAGATCGGCCTCGTCGATCAGCTGGGCGGCCTTGAGGAGGCCATCGCCAAGGCCCGCGAGCTGGCCCGTATTCCGGCCGGGGATTCTGTGCGGTTCAAACGCTATCCGGAAGTCAGCTCGCCTTTCGAAGCCCTGTCGCAGGCGTTCGGCGTCTCGGGCGAGGCGGCACGGGTTCTGGTGGGGATCGGCGGGGTTATGAATGACCCGGCGGCCGAGGCGACTGTTCGCCGCATCCAGACCGAGCGGGCCCGGGCCTCCGGCGCATCGGTGCTGGCGGAACAGCCCTATTGAGGCGGAACACTCGCCTGTGAAGGGTCCGGTCATTGACCGTTCATCTGTCCGGCCCGACATTGGGGTTCGACGTTGTTCCAGGCGTCTGCGAAGGTAACCCGATGAACCAGTCCGATCGTCTGATCTTCGGCCCGTCAGCGCGCCGTCCGGCAAACGGACTGCTCGCGCCGTTCATGTGGCTGGGTGGCGTGATCGCAACCCTGCTCGCCATGACGGTGGGTGCCGTGCTGGCGGTGATTACGGCGGTCGCCGTGGCGGTGATCGCCCTGTTCGCCGCCGTTCTGGTCTTCTTCGCCGGCCTGGCCATGCGCGCGCGCCGCAAGGCCGCCGTCCGGGCCCGTCGGGCCGACGACGTGATCGAGGCGCACAAGGTCGACGGCGCCTGGGTCGCCTATGGCTGGGAGCGGCCCGGCCGGTAAGCGCGCCGTGCTCAGCGTCAAGGACGTCCCGTCCCCCAATTTCAACGCCCGGCGCGGCCCACCGGACATGCTGGTGCTGCACTATACCGGCATGCGCACGGCCGATGAGGCGGTTGCCCGGCTGTGCGATCCTGAAGCCCAGGTCTCGGCCCACTATGTGGTCGATGAAGACGGCGCGATCCTGCGGCTGGTGGCCGAGGAGCGCCGCGCCTGGCATGCCGGCAAGGGGGCCTGGCAAGGCGAGACCGACTGCAACGCCGCCTCCATCGGTATCGAGATCGTCAACCCGGGCCATGAGTTCGGCTATCGCGACTTCCCCGAGGTCCAGATCGATGCGGTGATCAGACTGATCAACGACATCCGCACCCGCTGGACCATTCCCGACGCCCGTATCATCGGTCATTCGGACCTGGCACCGGAGCGGAAGCAGGATCCCGGCGAGCGGTTTCCGTGGAAGCGGCTGGCCGCGATCGGCCACGGCCTGTGGTTCGAGCCGGCACCGGAGCGGATCGCGGCGCTGGGCGTGCCCCTGGGTGTCGGCGACGAGGGGCTGGGGGTGATCGTCCTGCGCGCCGGCCTGCACCGGCTGGGCTATGCCCTGACGCCGGGCGGGACCTATGACGAGGCGACCCGGCTGACCGTCGAGGCCTTCCAGCGCCACTGGCGGCCGGGGCAGGTGGACGGGGTAGCGGACGGCGAGACGCGGGCGACCCTGATGGGGGTGCTCCAGCTGGCGACGGCGGAGAGTGTGACCGGGGTGTTGAACTAGGGGTTGGGGGTGACGATGGTCGTGGTAACCGAGTGAGAATAGCTTGCCACTCTGTCCCCGATCAAAAAGGAGAATGAATGATCCCGTTTATCGGGAACAAGCTGGCGCTCACAAATGCGGTCCGGGCTCGCAGAAAAGCAACCGCCCACGAAGCTTGCCTCGCCCGGATTCCTCAGACGTGCGCCCGGTCCTGATAGGGCCCAAAGACGCGAAGAATCCGAACCTGTCGAAGACCATCATCGACCTGGTAAACGATAAGATAGCCTTCGACGACCCGTTCCCTTGCGCCCTCATGTCGACTGGCCGGCCAACGTTCCGGTGAGAACTGGAGTTCGGCGAGGGCTCGACTAATACGCGCAATCTTCAGTCGAGCCCTCAGGCCGCTGCCAGGTTGGCTGAGCCAGCGCCGCAAGGCCAGAAGGTCGATCCGCGCGCGGGCGGCGAAGGCAATGGAATAGCCCTCCATCTATTCGACGGCGGGGTCTTCGAGATTCTCGCCAGCAGCCCATCTGTCGAGCCATTCAAGCGACGCCTCGCCCGTAATGTAGCGGCCTGCGGCAAAGTCCGCATCCGCCTCGGCCAACCGCGCACGCTCCCATTCCAGACGCACGTCGCGCTCGCTCGGCGTCTCAACGGATGGGTCCGGGAAAAGGCGGGGCGCGGGCTGGGACATGGGCTCACCCTAGCACAATCCAGCGCCGGGTTCACCCCGCCCCTGTTGACCCCCGCCGTCATCCGGCCCATCTGTCACCGCGTCAGACGGCCGGGCGGTCGCGCTGCTTCGCTAAAGCTTCGCAGCGCTTGCGCTCCGGAGCCTCGGCGAAGGAGCGAGGAAAGTCCGGGCTCCACGGTGAAGAGGCGGCGGGTAACGCCCGCCCGGGGCGACCCGAGGGATAGCGCCACAGAAAGCAAACCGCCTGCCCCTCGGGGCAGGGAAGGGTGAAAGGGTGGGGTAAGAGCCCACCGCGTGCCTGGCAACAGGGACGGCATGGCAAGCCCCGCCTGGAGCAAGACCGAATAGGGACGTCGCGCGAGCTTGCTCGCAGGGTTCACCGCCCGAGGCGTCCGGGTAGGTCGCGAGAACCGTCCGGCAACGGGCGGTCCAGAGGAATGATCGTCACCGTCTCTGGACGGTACAGAACCCGGCTTACAGGCCGTCTGACATTGTTTTTGGGCGCTAACGCTCGCGACGCGGTCGCTCGCTGCTTGAGCGCGTCGTCGCCCTTCGGCCCTCTCGCTTCTGTTAACCCCCTGGGCCCCGAATGCGGCGCAGGATTGGCCCACAGGCTGTTAATACTGGGGATGTTCTGTCTCTGTTCACGCCGTTGCAGTTCTACTTGCCCCAATTGAGGTTAATTTTCGTCAACTAATCCCATTGAGACCCATTTCATCCCATGCTATCCCAGTGACCTGGCGCGGGGTTGGTGTGCGCCGCGTGACGTTCACGGGGATCAGAGGGGCGGACCGAAGGGTCCGAGTTGGGGCAGGGCGTGTTTCTCTCGACCTACGAGAAACAATTGGACGGCAAGCGGCGCCTGCTGATTCCGCAGGAGTTCCGCACCGCCGACAATGGCGCCGAGCACGGCGTCTTCTGCTTCTTCGCCCTGGCCGATGATTGTCTTGAGGCCGGTGGTGACCGGCTGATGGCCGAATATGTCGCCCGGATCGAGGCCCTGCCGTTCGGCAGCGACAAACGCACCGCCCTTGAAGAGACCTTCTACGCCGGTCAGCGCCCGCTCTCCTACGACGGCGGCGGCCGCATCACCCTGCCGGAAAGCCTGTGCCAGGATGCCGGACTGGGTGAGGATGTGGTCATCGTCGGCCTCGGGCCGCGCTTTCAGATCTGGGACCGCGCGCGCTGGAACGCCCGCCGCGACGCCCGCCGTGCCCTGGCCCGGCAGGTCATGAACGGGGAGGGGGGATGACCTCGCCCCACGCCCCCGTCCTGCTGGCCGAAGTGATCGAGGCCCTGGCTCCGGTTGCCGGCGATGTGATCATAGACGCCACCTTCGGGGCCGGCGGCTATACCCGCGCCATCCTGGCGACCGGAGCCACGGTGATCGCCCTTGATCGCGATCCGACGGTGCAGCCGCATGCCGAGGCCGTGGCCAACGACTATCCGGGCCAATTCCGGCTGGTGCGCACGCCCTTCTCCGGTTTGGCCGAGGCTTTTGCCGACAGCGGCGAGGCGCGGCTGGACGGGGTGGTGTTCGACATCGGCGTTTCGTCGATGCAGCTCGATCAGGCCGAGCGCGGCTTTTCCTTCATGCGCGACGGGCCGCTGGACATGCGGATGGGCGATGCGGGCGAGACCGCCGCCGACATCGTCAACGGCTGGGACCACGGGCCGATGGCCCATATCTTCAAACTGTACGGCGACGAGCGTCAGTCGGGGCGGGTCGCCACGGCCATCCTGCGCCGGCGCGTGGAAAAGCCGTTCGAGCGGACGCTTGATCTGGCTGCCGTGGTCGAAAAGGCGCTGGGCGGCCGCCGGGGTGCGCCGATCCATCCGGCCACGCGCGTGTTCCAGGCGCTGCGCATCGCCGTGAATGACGAACTGGGGCAACTGCGTCAGGGACTGGAGGCGGCCGAGGCGGCCCTGTCGCCGGGCGGGCGGCTGGCGGTGGTCACCTTCCATTCGCTGGAGGACCGGATCGTCAAGGCCTTCCTGACCGAGCGGACGGGCAACGCCCCCGGCGGCTCGCGCCATGCCCCGGTCGCGATCGAGACCCGCAAGCCCAGCTTCAACCTGTCGTTCAAGGGTGCGCGCGAGGCCGACGACGCGGAGCGGGCCGAAAATCCCCGGGCGCGCTCGGCCAAGCTTCGGGCCGCGGTGCGGACCGAGGCTGCCCCCTGGGGTGCCTTCGAGGGGAGGGTCGCTGCATGAACCCGGCCGTCGCCACCCTGAACCGTCTCTTCGCCTGGAAGATCCGCGGCATCCGCTGGATCGAGATCATCGGCGTGCTGCTGGTCGGGGTCATGGTCTTTTCGGTCTATTTGGCCAAGGCAGGGGCGGCGCGCGAAGGTGCCCGCATCTCCGAGCTCGAACGGAAGATCAGTGACAATGGTCAGCGGGTGCGCCTGCTGCGCGCGGAGGTGGCCCGGCTGGAGCAGCCTAACCGGCTTGAGGCCCTGTCGCGGGGTGCAGGCCTGGTGCCCGTCGATGTGCATCGTCAGGCCAGGGTCGAGAACCTTCCGACCCTGGCCCCGATCCCGGAGCCCGGATCGGTCGTCATCGCACCGCCACCGTCGGTCCCGGCCGCGCCTGCGCCGGAGGTCGAGCGATGAGCGTCCAGGATCCGCATGCGGGCTCCCGTCCGGCACCGTCCTGGGGTGTGCGCCGCTTCACGCCCTCGTGGCGCTGGCTGACCGAAGCCATGTGGTGGGTCGAGCACGCCTTCGGTCGGGCCCGTGCCGACGCCCGGCCTGAAGAGGATACAAGGGTCCGGATCTTCGTCATCCTGTCGGCGTTCTCGGCGGTCTTTGTCTGTTTGACCCTCGGGGCCGTGCACGCGGCCCTGTTGACGGCCGGAGCCGGTGCCGGAGCGGACTCCCACCCCAATGCAGTGGTTCGCGCCGACCTGGTTGACCGCAACGGGGCCCTGCTGGCCACCAACATCGTCCACTACGGCCTCTATATTGACCCGGCCCAGGTCTGGGACCGGCGGGCGGCGGCGGCGCAGATCCGGCGCGCCCTGCCGCGCGTGTCGCGGACCCGGCTTCAGACAGCCCTGTACGGCGATCGCCGTCTGCTGGTCGTCAACCGCCTGACCCCGCGGGAAAAGGTGGCGGTCCACAACCTGGCCCTCGGCGGCGTCAGCTTCGAGCCCGAGGACGTCCGTGTCCATCCGCTCGGTGAGTCCGCCCGTCATGTGATCGGCAGTGTCGATACCGGCGGGGTGGGCCTGTCCGCGGCCGAGCGCGCCTTCAACGACGAAATCCGGGCCGCGGGTGCCCGTGGCGAGAGTTTCCAGATCTCCATCGATCTGCGGGTCCAGGGTGTTCTGGAGAACGAACTGGCCGCCGCCGCGACCGCCGCCGGGGCCCTCGGCGCGGTCGGGATCATCACCGACGTCCAGACGGGCGAGGTTCTGGGCATGGCCAGCTGGCCGGCGTCCAACTCACGCAACCTGGCCACCGCCGCCACCTATGAAATGGGATCGGTGTTCAAGACCTTCACGGTCGCCGCCGCCATCGACACCGGCCGGGCCGACATGAACACCCTGCTGGATGCGTCCGAGGCGTTTCAGATCGGCAGCCGCCGCATCACAGATTTTCATGCCCAGAACAAGGTGATGACGCTGGAGGAGGTGTATCTCCACTCGTCCAACATCGGCACCTCGCGCCTGTCGACCGAGATGGGGCCGCGGGTGATGCGCGACTATTTCGAACGTTTCGGCCTGATGTCGCGGGCCCCGTTCGAGATTCCCTCGGAAGCGCCCATCCTGCCGGGCGAATGGTCGGACTCGACCCTGGCCTCGCTGTCGTTCGGCTACGGCATCTCGATCACACCGATGCAGATGGCCGCGGCCATGGGAGCCCTGACCAACGGTGGTCGGTTCATCCCCCTGACCCTGCGCAAGGGTGGAAGGCCGGATGTGCGGGGCCGTCAGATCGTTTCGCCCGAGACCTCCCTCACCATGCTGGACCTGATGCGCCGCAATGTCGTCCGCGGCTCGGGCGGCCGGGCCGAGGCGCCGGGCCTGCGGGTCGGCGGCAAGACCGGCTCGGCCAACAAGTCGGTCAACGGCCGCTACAGCACCGCCCATGCGGTCAGTACCTTCGCCGGCGTGTTCCCCGCTGACGGCCCGGTGAACGCCCGCCGTTACCAGATACTGGTGCTGATCGACGAGCCGCAGACCTATCCGCGGACCGGCGGCTTCGTCGCTGCCCCGGCTGTCGGCCGTATCGCCGACCGCATCGCCGGCTTCCTCGGTGTGGCGCGCAAGGCCGATCCGTATCGGACGGCCCTCGGCGACCGCATCCCGGGGTTCGAGGATCTGGAAGGCGACGGGCGATGAGCGCGACCCGGCCTGCCCCGATCAAGCTGTCGGAACTGCTGCGCCGCGACGTGGCGGCCGATCCGATGATCACTGGAGTCACGGCCGACAGCCGCAAGGTCGCGCCGGGCTCGCTGTTCGTGGCCCTGCCGGGCAGCGTGGCTGACGGCCGGGCCTTCATCCCGCAGGCCCTGTCACAGGGCGCGGCGGCGGTGCTGGCCCCGGCTGACACGGACGCGCGGCTGGCCCCGGTGCTGATCACCTCGGGCGATGTGCGTCGGGCCTATGCCCTCGCGGCGCGCGGCTTCTACGGCTCCCAGCCCGCCACCTGCGTCGCGGTCACCGGCACCAACGGCAAGACCTCGGTCGCCGCCTTCTGCCGCCAGATCTGGGCCGCCCTGGGCCTGCATGCCGCGAGCATGGGCACCCTCGGGGTTTTGGCACAAATGGGTAACGTTAACCGGGCGTTGACCGGACCCGGCCTGACCAGCCCGGACGCGGCCGACGCCGCGCGCATGATGGCCGATCTGGCCGCCGACGGCGTCACCCATCTGGCGCTGGAGGCTTCGTCCCACGGCATCGACCAGCGCCGGCTGGATGGGGTCACCCTGCAGGCGGCGGCCTTCACCAATCTGAGCCAGGATCACCTCGACTATCACGGCGACATGGCCAGCTATCGCAGCGCCAAGCTGCGGCTGTTCGAGACCCTGCTGCCGCGCGGCCGCACAGCGGTCCTGAACGCCGACAGCGACGCCTATTCCAGCTTCGCGGCGGCTTCGATCATGTCGGGGCTGGGCATCATGGGTGTGGGCGAGCGGGGGCGGGACCTGTCGCTGATCGCGCGCCGGGCGACGCCCGAGGGGCAGCGGCTGACGATCGATGCGCGGGGCAGCCTGCACGAGGTCCTGCTGCCTCTGGCCGGGGCCTTCCAGGCCTCGAATGCCCTGGTCGCCGCAGGCCTGTGCATCGCGGCCGGCGAGACACCTGAGCGGGTGCTGGCTGCGCTGGAGAAGATCACCGGCGCCGAGGGCCGGTTGCAGCGTATCCCGGGCAGCGGCCGGGGCGAGGTCTATGTCGACTATGCCCATACGCCGGACGGGCTGGAGACGGTGCTGAAGGCGCTGCGGCCGCATGCGACAGGCCGGCTGATCATGGTCTTCGGGGCCGGCGGCGACCGGGACCGGGCCAAGCGGCCGTTGATGGGCGAGATCGCCGGCCGGCTGGCCGACGTGGCCATTGTGACGGACGACAATCCACGCTCGGAGGACCCGGCTGCCATCCGCGCGGCGGTGCGGGCGGGCTGTCCGGGTGCGCGCGAGATCGGCGACCGCCGCGCCGCCATCCGCGAGGCGATCGAAATGATGGGCGACGGAGATGTGGTGATCATCGCCGGAAAAGGGCATGAGCAGGGACAGATCGTCAGCGGGGTTACTCATCCCTTCGACGACGCCACCGAAGCCGCCGAAGCCCTGCGTATCCATGCCTGACAGACCGCTCTGGACCTCTGCCGAGATCGTTGCCGCCACGGGTGGGACCCTGTCCGGCGCGGCCTTCGAGGCAGGGGGCATCACCTACAACAGCCGCGAGATCGTGCCGGGCGACCTGTTTCTGGCGCTTAAGGGCGCGCGGGACGGCCACGATTTCGCGGCCGCCGCCTTTGCCGCCGGCGCGGCGGGGGCGATCACCGAACATCCGGTCGAGGGGGGCCCGTCGGTGGTCGTGGCCGATACCCTGCGCGGTCTCGAGGCCCTCGGCATGGCGGCGCGGGACCGGACCCCGGCCCGGCGCGGCGCGGTCACCGGCTCGGTCGGCAAGACCAGCGTGACCCAGGCGATCAAGGCGGGCCTCGATCTGGCGGGGCCGTCGCATGCCTCGATCAAGAGCTACAACAACCATATCGGCGTGCCCCTGACCCTGTCGCGGATGCCGCGCACGACCGAGCGGGCGGTGTTCGAGATCGGCATGAATGCGCCGGGCGAGATCGCACCCCTTTCGCGGATGGTCCGGCCCCATGCCGCCTGTGTCACCACGGTCGGTCCCGTGCATATCGAGGCCTTCGCCGACGGCGTGGCCGGGGTGGCGGCGGAGAAGGCGGCCATCTTCGAGGGGCTGGCCGATGACGGTGTGGCGATCTTCAATGCCGACGTGGCCTTCGCCCCCGTGCTGGACGGTGCGGCCCGGCGCGCCGGGGCGCGGGTCGCGACCTTTGGATCGGTCCCCGGCTGTGATGCGCGTCTGATCGATTTCCAGCCGCACGACACCGGTGCGCGCGTGCGGGCCGAGCTGTTCGGGCGGACAATCGAGTTCCAGCTGGCCCAGTCCGGCTTCCACTGGGGGCTGAACAGTCTTTGCGTCCTGCTGATGCTGGACGCGCTCGACGTGTCGCTGGACACGGCTCTGGCGGCCCTGTCGGAGTTCCAGCCGCTGGCGGGGCGGGGGCAGACCCTGATCGTGAACGCGCCGGGCGGGGCCTTCACCCTGATCGACGAGAGCTACAACGCCAATCCGCTGTCGATGGCGGCCGGATTCCGCAGCCTCGGCGCCCGGCCGCTGCCGGCCACGGGCGGGCGGCGCATTGTGGTCCTGACCGACATGCTGGAGCTTGGCGACCAGTCCGAGGCCCTGCACAAGGGCCTGGCCGGGCCGATCGAGGCGGCGGGGCTGGATCTGGTTCACGCCGCCGGGCCCGAGATGAAGCGGCTCTATGAAGATCTGCCCGGCTCGCGTCAGGGCCTGTGGCGCGAGACCGCCGCCGAACTGGCCGCCGAAGCCGCCATGCTGGTCGGCCCGGGCGACATCGTCATGGTCAAGGGTTCCAACGGTTCGAAGGCGTCGCTGGTCGCCAAGGCTCTTGCTGCTCTGGGAGGGGCTGCCTGATGTTCTATCTGCTGTATCTTCACTACGCCGACATCGCGCAGGATTATCCGCTGCTCAATCTGGTCCAGTACCAGACGGTGCGGGTGGCGCTGGCCATGGCCACGGCCATGATCGTGGCCGTCACCATGGGCAGCCGCTTCATCGACTGGATGCGGCTCAAACAGGGCAAGGGCCAGCCGATCCGGGCCGACGGACCGGTCTCGCACCTGTCGAAGGTCGGCACCCCGACCATGGGCGGGCTGATGATCCTGGCGGGCATCGCCGTGGCGGTCTTACTGTGGGGCGACCTGACCAATCCCTATATCTGGATCGTCTCGGGGGTGACCGCGGCCTTCGGCCTGCTGGGCTTCGTCGACGACTATGCCAAGGTGTCGAAACAGACCTCGGCCGGGCTGACCTCGAAACAGAAGCTGTTGGCCCAGGTGATCATCTCGGTCATCGCGGGGATCCTGACCGTGATCTGGATGAAGGCCTCGCCGACCTCGCCGAACCTCGAGACCTCGATCGCCTTCCCCTTCTTCAAGGCTGTGCTGCTGAATATCGGCTGGTTCTATGTCCTGTTCGCCGCCTTCACCATGGTCGGCTTTTCCAATGCCGTGAACCTGACTGACGGCCTCGACGGCCTTGCGATCGTGCCCGTCATGATGGCGGCCGGGGCCTTCGGCATCATCAGCTATCTGGTCGGCAATTTCATCTTCTCGGACTATCTGGGCGTCCACCATGTCCCGGGCGCCGGCGAGCTGGCGATCTTCACGGCGGCCATCATCGGCGGGGGCACGGGCTTTCTCTGGTACAATGCCCCACCGGCCAAGATCTTCATGGGCGACACCGGTTCGCTGGCCCTCGGCGGCGCCCTGGGTGCCATCGCCGTGGCCACCAAACATGAACTGGTGCTGGGCATCGTCGGCGGCCTGTTTGTTATCGAGGCCGCCTCGGTCATGATCCAGGTCGCCTATTTCAAGGCCACGAAGAAGCGCATCTTCCTGATGGCCCCGATCCACCACCATTTCGAGAAGATGGGCTGGCCGGAGTCGACGGTGGTGATCCGCTTCTGGATCGTCTCCGCCATGCTGGCCCTGATCGGCCTGGCCACGCTGAAGCTGCGCTAGATGATCCCGGTCCCCGGTTTCGAGGGGCAGCGTGTCGCGGTCTTCGGCCTGGGGCGGTCGGGGATCACGGCGGCGCGCGCGCTGCACGCCGGGGGTGCCATCCCCATCCTTTGGGACGACGGCGTCTCGGGGCGGATGCAGGCCGAGGCCGAGGGCTTTGCGGTCGAGGACCTGAGCCGGGCCGACTGGTCGCAATTCGCCGCCCTGGTCCTGTCCCCCGGCGCGCCCCTGACCCATCCCAAGCCGCACTGGACCGTCGACAAGGCGAAGGCGGCGGGCGTCGAGGTGATCGGCGACATCGAGCTGTTCGCCCGGGCCATGGCCCGCACGCCCGGGACGGTGCGGCCGAAGGTCATCGCCATCACCGGCACGAACGGGAAGTCGACCACCACGGCCCTGATCGGCTGGGTACTGAAACAGGCCGGGCTGAAGGTCGCGGTCGGCGGCAACATCGGCATCGGGGTGCTCGCCCTGCCGGCGCCGGCCGAGGTGGGGGTCTATGTGATCGAGGTGTCGAGCTATCAGCTGGACCTGACGACCGGCTTTGCGCCCGACGTGGCCATCCTGACCAACATTTCGCCGGACCATCTCGACCGGCATGGCGGGATGGAGGGGTATGTCGCGGCGAAGGCGCGGATCTTCGCCCATGCGGGCCTGTCGCTGGTCGGGGTGGATGAGGAGTGGGGCAGCGGCATTGCCGCGATTCTCGCCTCGGAGGGCCGCAATGGAACCCTCATCTCCGCTCATCCCGGCGAAAGCCGGGACCCAGTGCTTTCCAGCGAGACGCCGGCGCTTCAGGAGAACGGTCAGAGCGATCATCCGCAGACCGGTCATCCAAAGGACTGGGTCCCGGCTTTCGCCGGGATGAGCGGAAAAATGTGGGTCAGTCCCGGCCGCCTCTCGCTGGTCGGCGGTCCTTCCATCGATCTTGCTGCGGCCCGCTCGCTCCCCGGTCGCCACAACGCCCAGAACGCCGCCTTCGCCTATGCCGCCGCCCGCGCTGTGGGTGTCCCGCATGATGCCGCCATCGAAGGCCTGTTGACCTTCCCGGGCCTCGCCCACCGGATGGAGCACGTGGGCACCCTCGGCAAGGTCCGCTTCATCAACGACTCCAAGGCCACCAATGCCGATGCGGCGCGGCAGGCGCTGTCGTCCTATGAGCGCAGCTTCTGGATCGCGGGCGGACGCGCCAAGGCGGGCGGGATCGACGAGCTGGAGGATCTGTTTCCGCGGGTCGTCGAAGCCTTTCTGATCGGCGAGGCGGCCGGGCCGTTCGCGGCGCGGCTGGGCGACACCCCGCACCGGATCAGCGGCGACATGGCCTCGGCCGTGCAAGCCGCCGCGGAAGCCGCCGCCGCGAGCGGGCGCGAGGCGGTGGTGCTGCTCAGCCCCGCCGCCGCCAGTTTCGACCAGTATCCCGACTTCGAGGCGCGGGGCGAGGCATTCCGGGCCGCCGTCCTTAACCTCGGCGCTACTCCTTCAGGGCATGGTTAGCGAACCATGACCGCGCACAACTACAGCCCCGCCTTTTCGCGCAACGACCAGAGCGCCATCGCAAAATGGTTCTGGACGGTCGATCGCGGCCTGCTGGCGGCGGCCCTGACCCTGATCGGGCTCGGCGTGGCCCTCAGTTTTGCCTCCAGCCCGGCCGCCATCCTCGCCGATGAGTCGATCTCGGACCCGTTCCACTATTCCTGGCGGATGATCGTCTGGGCCTCGGGCGGGACGGCGGCCATGTTGCTGGCCTCCCTGCTGTCGCCGCGCGGTGTTCGCCGGATCGCCCTGCTGGCCCTGCTCGGCGCCATCTTGGTCATGGCCGCCCTGCCTTTCATCGGCAGTGAGGTCAAGGGCGCCGCGCGCTGGGTGAACCTGGGCCCGTTCAGCCTGCAGCCTTCGGAATTCGCCAAGCCGGGCCTGATCGTCTTTGCCGCCTGGATGTTCTCCGAGGCCCAGAAGGGACAGGGGGTACCCGGGGTGTCGATCGCCTTCGGGGCCTGGGCCCTGACTGTCGGCCTGCTGCTGATCCAGCCGGATATCGGCCAGACCCTGTTGATCACGACGACCTTCATGGCCGTCTTCTTCATGGCCGGGGTGCCGCTGAAATGGGTCGCGGCCCTGGCGGCGGCGGGTGCCGCCGGGGTCGTGGGCCTGTATTTTGCCTTCAGCCACATGCGCGATCGCCTGAGCCGCTTCCTGTCGCCCGAGACCACGGACACCCACCAGATCGACCGCGCCTCCGAGGCCATCCGCGCCGGGGGTCTGGTCGGCCGCGGGGTCGGCGAGGGGGTGATGAAGCGCCACGTCCCCGACCTGCACACCGACTTCATCTATTCGGTCGGGGCCGAGGAGTTCGGGCTGGTTCTGTCGCTGGCCATGATCGCGCTTTATGCCTTCATCGTGGTGCGCGGGATGCGGCGGGCGATGAAGCTGACCGATCCGTTCGAACAGACGGCGGCGGCGGGGCTGTTCATGCTGATCGGCCTGCAGGCCTGTATCAACATCGCCGTGAACCTGAACCTGATCCCGACCAAGGGGATGACCTTGCCCTTCATCAGCTATGGCGGCTCGTCGATGCTGGCCATGGGGCTGACCATGGGCCTGGCCCTCGCCCTGACCCGGCGCCGTCCGGGTGCCTATGAGCCGGGGACCAGCCTGCCGGATCGCGGGCGGATCTTGCCCTAACCACCCCGCTATCGTCATTCCGGCGAAGGCCGGAACCCAGCGGCGCCGAAGGCGATCTGTTCATGCGCCGTGTCTGCGACAGCTTCGCGCTCTCGCGCGCCGCTGGGTTCCGGGCCTCCGCTGCGCTTCGCCCGGAATGACGATAGCGGAAGGGAGTGGCGGGCGGGCGCACCATCGGGCAAACACCGCGTATGAAATCCAGGGTCTGCGTCGTCGCCGCCGGGGGTACCGGCGGGCATATGTTCCCGGCCGAGGCGCTGGCGCGCGAGCTGACGCGGCGCGGCTGGCGCATCGTGCTGGCCACCGATCACCGGGGCGAGGCCTATGCCCAGGCCTTTCCGGCCGAGGCGCGGATCGCGCTCGACGCCGCCACCGGGCGGGGACCGATCGGCATGGCGAAGGCGGGCGTGGCCATCGCGCGCGGCCTGTTCAAGGCGCGGTCGGCGCTGCAGCGGCTGGACGCGGCGGTGGTGGTCGGCTTCGGCGGCTATCCGTCGGCCCCGGCCCTGCTCGCGGCCCTGAGCCAGGGGCGGCCGACCCTGTTGCATGAGCAGAATTCGGTGCTGGGGCGGACCAACCGCTGGCTCAGCCCCTATGTCGGCGCGGTGGCGGCGTCCTTTCCGAACCTGCGGCTGGTGCCGTCGGGCGTCGAGGCGCGGGTCAGCCTGATCGGCAATCCGGTGCGGCCGGATATCCGCACCCTGTTCGACCGGCCTTATGCCGCCCCGAAGGCGCGCGGGCCGATCCATGTGCTGGTCACCGGCGGCAGCCAGGGCGCGCGCATTCTGTCCGAGGCGGTGCCGCAGGCCTTGGCCGCCCTGCCGGCCCCCTTGCGCAAGCGGCTGCGGGTGCAGCAGCAGTCGCGACCGGAGATGCTGGAGACGGCGCGAGCGATCTATGCCGCCGCCGGGATCGAGGCTGAGGTGGCACCCTTTTTCGGCGACATGGCCCGGCGGCTGGCGACGACGCATCTGGTCATCGGCCGGGCCGGGGCCTCGACCTGTTCCGAACTGGCGGTGGCGGCCCTGCCGTCGCTGCTGATCCCGCTTAAGATCGCCATGGACGACCACCAGCGCTTCAACGCCCTGAGCCTGGTCGAGGCCGGCGGGGCGGAAATGGTGCTGGAGGATGAGGCGACGGTCGAGCGGCTGACGGCGGCGCTGCTGGCGCTGTTGGGCGATCCGGCAAGGCTGGCGGCGATGAGTGCGGGCGCGCGGTCGGCGGCCCTGCCGGACGCGACCGTGGAGCTGGCGGACATGGTTGAGGCGGCGGTAGTTTAGTCCGCAGCTTGTCATCCCGGCCGTAGCGAAGCGGAGAGCCGGGACGGTTGGCGCATTTGATGCGGCCTCCCGGATAGCTGCATGCGCAGCTTCCGGGAGTGCGCAGTGCGTGCGCTCAAGCGTCCCCGATCACCGCTTCGCGGCGTCGGGGATGACAAGGCTAATCCACAGCCGCCAGATTCATCCGGCCATGGGCCACGGCCTCTTCCAGCGTCACGGCGTCGGTGTCGTAGTCGTCGGGGTTGCAGGCGGCGACCAGCATCTCAAAGGCCGTGCTGCCCTGTTCCGCCGCCTGGGGCGGCGCATCGTCGGGCGTGGCCGGCCCCTCCGCGCCGCCTTCGCGCACGGCCGCGAAATCCAGTCGGTCGACCTTGCCGTCTGCGCTGCAGTCGAATGACCACCATGACCAGCCGCCCCAGTACGCATTGCCGGCGGCCCGGAAATCGGGCTCGACCACCTGGAACACACGGATGCGGCCGCCGGACCCCTCCGGCTGAAGGCTGGCCAGGTCGGCATAGTGGGCGAACCGGTCGGCACCGAGGAAGACGAACCGGTGCGGCGGCTGGGTGGGCTGGGCGGACAGCAGCGACAGAAGGGTCAGGAACATGCGGCCATCGTAACCGGGCGTTGACCGGGACGGGAGTAGTTTGTCCGCATGGCCCGGTTCATGACGCTCGATTTCGCCGACGGCGACCGGCCGCAGATGCTGGCCCGGGTGATCGGCATGGCGCGTGGAGCCTATGGCTATGTGGTGACGCCCAATGTCGATCATGTGGTCAAGCTGATGGACGGCCGGGTGGGGCGCGAGGTCTATGCCGACGCCGATCTGAAGATCTGCGACAGCCGCATCCTCAGCCATCTGGCCCGGCTGCGGGGCGTGACCCTGCCGGTCTATCCGGGTTCGGACATGACGGCCGACCTGCTGGCGTCATCGGCGGCGGAGGGGCTGACCATCGCCGTCTTCGGCCCGGACCGCGCCGCCTTCGACGATCTGGCGGCCCGCTATCCGCGTCAGACGCTGAGATATCTCGAGGCGCCCATGCTGACGCCCGGCACCCCGGGCTGGCGCGACGCCGTCGGCCATGCCGCCGGAGCCGAGTGGGACGTGCTGCTGGCCTGCGTCTCCTTCCCGAAACAGGAGCTGTTCGCCCACGCCCTGCGCGCGGCAGGCCGGACGACGGGGGTGACCCTGTGCGTCGGGGCGTCCGTGGACTTCCTGACCGGCCGCCAGCAGCGGGCACCGCGCATCTTCCAGAGGCTGTCGCTGGAATGGCTGCACCGCCTGCTCAGCCAGCCGCGCCGCATGTTCCGCCGCTATGTCATCGAAGGCCCGGCGATCTTCGGCTGGTTTGTGCGCACGGAAGTCTTCGGGCGCTAGGTCCCCCTCCCCTGAAGGGGAGGAACGCGTTACGCGACCAGCGTTTCCGCCTGCTGCAGGTCCACACTCACCAGCTGGCTCACGCCCCGCTCTGGCATGGTCACGCCGTAGAGGCGGTCCATGCGGCTCATGGTCACCGGATTGTGGGTGATGACGATGAAGCGGGTGTCGGTGCGTTTGCGCATCTCGTCCAGCATGCGGCAGAAGCGGTCGACGTTGGCGTCGTCCAGTGGGGCGTCGACCTCGTCGAGGACGCAGACGGGGGCCGGGTTGGCGAGGAAGACGGCGAAGATCAGGGCCGCCGCCGTCAGGGCCTGTTCGCCGCCGGACATCAGGCTCATGACCGCCAGCCGCTTGCCGGGCGGGCAGGCGTAGATCTCGAGGCCGGCCTCCAGCGGATCGTCGCTCTCGACCAGTTTCAGCTCGGCCTGGCCGCCGCCGAACAGGGCCTCGAACAGGCTCTTGAAATTGTCGTTGATGACATCGAAGGCGGCGATCAGCCGCTCGCGGCCCTCGGCGTTGAGCTCGTCGATGCCGTCGCGCAATTTGGCGATGGCGGTCGTGAGATCCGAGCGCTCGACCCTCATGGTCTGCAGCCGGTCGCCGTATTCGATGGCCTCTTCCTCGGCCAGCAGATTAACCGCGCCGAGCTGCTCGCGCTCGCGCTCAAGGCCATACAACAGGCTTTCGGCACCGGCGGCGTCGGGCGGGCGGGCGATGGCGTCGTCGGTCAGCTTCTGGCCCAGATCTTCCGGGGACATCTGGGCGGTTTCCCGGACATTGGCCTCGGTCTCGGCCAGGCGTTCGGCGACCGCCTCGGCCCTTGCGGCCAGGCCGGCGCGGGCTTCGCGCGCTGTGGACGCGGTGGCTTCCGCGGTCCGCGCGGTCCGGTCGGCCTCGGTGGCCAGGCCTTCCGCCACCGCAAGGGCGTCACCGGCGGCCTTGCGCCGGGTCTCGGCCACGGTCAGGGCGTCGAGCAGGGATGAGCGCTGGGCGGCCAGCTGTTCGGGGGCTGTTGCGGCCGCCGTCAGCCGCGCCGCTGTCTTCTCAGCATCCTTCTCCAGCGCCGCGATCCGGGCCGTGGCGTCCTGTGCCCGCGCGGCCCAGCCGTCGCGTTCGCGGGTCAGGCCGTCCAGCCGCGCCTGACGGCCCGCGACCTCGCGCGCCTCGGCATCGCGTTCGACCCGGGCCGTGGCCGCCGCGCCGCGCGCCGTGTCCGCCGCCGTCCGTGCCGTGGCCAGTTCGCCGCGCAGGCCGTCGAGGGTCTCGGACGGGGCGTCGGACCCTTGCGCCTCGGCGAGGGCCGCGCGGGCGGCCTCGACCTCGGTGGTCAGCCGGGTCAGGGTCTCATCGAGCGCCAGGGCCCGGGCTTCCTTGCGCGCCTGGTCGCGGCCGAGGCTTTCGAGCCGGTCGCGGGCGGCGGTCACGGCCTTGTCGAGCGGGAAGGGGGCGGCGCGGGCGGTCTTCACCGCCTCCTCGGCGGCGCGGAAGGCTTCGGTCGCGGCCTTGAGCGCCGTCTGGGCCTTGTCCAGCGCCGGCTTGCCCGCGTCGATCTCGGCCTCCAGCTCGGACAGGCGGGTGCGCTGGGCGAGGCGGACGGCGGCCGGGCGCGGGGCCTCCGCACGCTGGACGAAGCCGTCCCAGCGCCACAGGTCGCCCGCGGCCGTGACCAGACGGGCCCCGACCGGCAGGGATTTCGCCAGCCGCTCGATCTCACTGGCCGGGGCCACGCCGCAATGGGCGAGGCGGGCTTTCAGCTGGTCGGGGGCCGCGACATGGGCGGTCAGCGGCTCGATGCCGGTCGGCCAGACGGGGGCGGGCACCTCTGCCCCGGCCCACCAGGCCGCTGCCCGCGAGTCCAGCGCCGCATCCAGATCATCGCCGAGGGCCGCGGCCAGTGCCGCCTCATAACCCTTGTCGGCCTTCACCCGATCCAGTGCGGGCGGATACTCCCGTCGGCCCTGCATGAGCAGCTGGGCGAGGCCGCGCGCCTCGGTCTGCAGCCGCCCGAGACGGTCCTCTGCGGTCCGGGCGGCGGTGCGCGCCTCGGCCTCCCAACGGGCGCGGTCGCCGCGATCGGTCTCGGCGGCCTCGACCGCGGCGCGGGCGGTCGCCAGCTCGGCCCGGGCCGTTTCCAGCACCGTCTTTGCCGCCTCGATCTCGGGCGTTTCCAGTGGCCCCAGCGCCGTGCGCTCGGCCTGTGTGGACGCCAGCTGCGCCTCCGCCCGGGCCACCCGGGCCTCGGCGTCGCGCTTGCGGGCGCTTTCGGCATTGACCCGCGCCTCGACCGAGGCTGCGGCACCGGCGACGCGCTCGACCTCGGCGTCTGCGGCCTTGCGGGCGTCCTCGGCGAGGGCGAGGGCGGCTTCCAGCTCCGGGCCGCGCGTCGGGGCCCCGGCGATCTCGGCCGTCAGGGTCTCCAGCGCCTTGCCCAGCCGGGCCAGTTCGTCCCCGGCATCGCCGGCCATGGCCGTCTCGCGCCCGATGTCGGCGGCGATCCGGGCGGCCTCGGCGGTCAGGCGGTCGACCTCGGCCCGGGCGGCCTGTTCGGCCATGTCGAGCCGGTCGCGCTCAAGGCTGGCGCGGTGCAGCAGGGCCCCGGCGACGGCGTCCTCCTCGCGGGCCGGTTTCAGCGCCTCCTGCGCCGCCAGTGCCGCCGTCTGGGCGCGGCTTGAGGCGGCGGTCGCCTCGCCGACGGCCCGCTCGGCGTCGGCCAGTTCCTGCGCCGCGGCCTCGGCGGCCATGCGGGCGTCGTTCCAGCGGACGAACAGCAGGGCCGCCTGCAGGGCACGGATCTCGGCGGAAATCTTCTTGTAGCGTTCGGCCTGCCGGGCTTCCCGCTTCAGCCGCGCCAGCGCGGTCTCGAGCTCCTTGCCGATGTCGTCGAGCCGCTCGAGGTTGGCCTCTGCCGCCTTCAGCCGCAGCTCGGCCTCGTGCCGGCGCGTGTGCAGGCCGGCGACGCCGCCGGCCTCCTCGAGAATGCGACGGCGGTTCTGCGGTTTGGCGGCGATCAGTTCACTGATCTGGCCCTGACGGACGAGGGCGGGGGAGTTGGCACCGGTCGAGGCGTCGGCAAACAGCAGCTGCACGTCGCGGGCGCGGACCTCCTTGCCATTGATGCGGTAGGTTGAGCCCTGACCGCGGTCGATGCGGCGCGACACCTCCAGCATCGGGCTGTCGGTGAAGGGCTGGGGGGCCCGGCGCTGGGCATTGTCGATGGTCAGCTGGACTTCGGCGTGGTTGCGCGGCGGACGGTCGGCGGCTCCGGCGAAGATCACATCGTCCATGCCCTGACCGCGCATGGCCTTGGCCGAGTTGGCCCCCATGACCCAGCGCAGGCCTTCGAGCACATTGGACTTGCCGCAGCCGTTGGGGCCGACGACGCCGGTCAGCCCCGGCTCGATATGGACCTCGGCGGGGTCAACAAAGGACTTGAAGCCCACAAGCCGGAGGCGCTGGAACTGCATCGGCTCCTACGCAGTCACTGGCCTGCGGTGGCCGCCCGGATCGCGACCTCCAGCCCGCCCAGCGAGCGGTCCGTCACCTGACGTCCATTGACGAAGAAGGCCGGGGTGGAGTGGACGCCCGCCGCCTCGGCGCTATCCATGTCGCGGTTGAGGGCAGCCTCGACCGCAGGGGTCGTGGCGCAGGCTTCGATCTGGGCCCGGGTGCGACCGCTGACGGCGATCGCCGGGCCATACCAGTCCTCACGGTTTCCGCCGCGGAGGACGGCTGCCTGACCCTGCATCAGGGCGGCGGCGACCTCGAAGAAGCGCTCGGGCGCGGCGCAACGGGCCAGGGCGGCCCCGGGAAGGGCGATCTCCTGGGGGTCGGTCGGAAGGTTGCGGAAAACGAACCGGACCTTGCCGGTGTCGATGAAGCGCGCCTTGAAGCCCGGATAGACGAACTGGTGCCAGTCCGCGCAGTGATGGCAGGCGAAGGAGGCGTATTCGATCACCGTCACGGGGGCTTCGGCGCGGCCGATGCTGCGGTCCGCCGCCGTAACCGGGGCGAGGGCCTGCTGCGCCCGGGCGGAGTCAGACCCTGACGCGGAAGCCGCGACAGCGGGTGCCAGCAGCGCCAGCGTCAGGGTCAGCAGGTATCGCCGCCGGTGGGTCACCGGGGTGATCAGCCCTTGGCCAGTTCGGCGTCGATGGCGCGCGACAGGTCGGCCAGGGTCGCGCCTTCCGAGCCGGGCGAGACGATGGCGACGCCGTTGACGAAGAAGGAGGGCGTGCCGCTTACGCCAGCCTTGACGGCGGCCTCGCTGCGCGCCTCTGCAGCCTTCAGATTGTCAGGGTCCTTGATACAGGCCTCGATCTGTTGATTGTTCAGACCGGCGCCGTTGCCCACCCGGAAGAGGGTGTCACGCGGATTGATTCCGGCCCGCCATTCATTCTGGCTGGCCATGATCCCGTGGATGACATCGAAATATTTGTCCTCGCCGGCACAGCGGGCGATCATGAAGCCCGCGACCGCGACATTGGTCGGCGGCGTCGGCAGTTCACGGAAGACGTAGCGGACCTTGTTGGTGTCGACGTATTTGGCCTTGAACGCCGGCCAGACGGCTTCCTGCCACGACGCGCAGTGCGGGCAGGTGACCGAGGCGTATTCCACCACCGTGACCTTGGCACCTTCAGGAGCCCCGAGGGCCATGTCACCCTCGACCGACGATCCGGTTCCACCGCCGCAGCCCGAGAGCGTAGCCATGGCGGCAAGGGCCGCTGCGGTCATTGCCGCGCGGCGGCTCATGGCGGCGTATTTGGTTTGGGCGCTCATGGCGTCGTCCTCAACTGCGGGCGTGATTCTGAATAGCATCGCGCGATTCCCTACCGATACGCGCGCCTGATCACTTTCGAGAACAGAAACGGCAAAGTTTTGTCAACGGCCCGAACGGTCGCGGCCTTTTTCAGGATCCCCCAGAACCGCGCGGCCGAGCTGTTCCAGCGGCCCCTTCAGGCTGTCGGGTGCCCCGTCGAGGGCGGCTTTCAAATCGGCTTCCTCATGCGCAGCCAGCGGCTGGGCGGCCGGACGGCGTTTCGGTGCGGCCGCAAGGTCCGGGGGCGGCTTGACCGGTCCCTGGGCGATCCTGAGCCGGTCCACACTGCCCGCGCCCAGGAAAAGATTGACCCGGGCCAGTATGTCTTCGGACTGATGCTGCACCAGCAGGGCGGCGGGTCCGGCCACGCGCAGCTCCAGGGTTCCGCCGGCACCGCCCCGGCCCTTGGTCAATTTCTGCGGCCGGGTCACCCGCGCCAGCCGGTCGCCGACGATCTCGCGCCAGCGCGGTTCCAGCGCCGTCGCCCCGCGGCCAAACCGGTCGTCCAGCTCCTTGATCAACGCCTGCAGGGCCCGGCCGGCCTTGGGTGCCGGGCGGGGTGCAGGGCGCGTGCGTCGGCGCGACAGGATTTCGCGGGCCTCGGCGTCTGTGGGCAGCGTTCGGCGCATTTGCGGTCTATAACGCGGACGATGCGTTCCGTCCCCAATCCTGTGTCCGCCGTCCGCGCTGCCCTGCTGGAATGGTATGATAACCACGGACGGGCGCTGGCCTGGCGCGCGCCGCCGGTAGCCCCGCCGCCCGATCCCTATCGGGTCTGGCTGTCCGAGGTGATGCTGCAGCAGACCACCACCCCGCATGCCACGCCCTATTTCGAGGCCTTCACAGCCCGCTGGCCGACGGTGGGGGACCTGGCGGCGGCGGACGACAGCGATGTGATGGCGGCCTGGGCGGGGCTCGGCTACTACGCCCGTGCGCGCAATCTGCTGGCCTGCGCCCGTGCCGTGGCCCGGGATCACGGCGGGGTGTTTCCCGACACGGAGGCCGGCCTGCTGGCCCTGCCGGGGGTCGGTGCCTATACCGCAGCCGCCGTGGCCGCCATCGCCTTCGGCCGCTCGGCCAATGTGGTTGATGGCAATGTCGAGCGCGTCATGGCGCGGCTGTTCGCGGTGGAGACCCCGCTGCCGGGCGCGAAGCCGGAACTCAGGCGACTGGCAGGTTCACTGGTCGCCGACGACCGTCCGGGAGACTGGCCGCAGGCCCTGATGGACCTGGGCGCGACGGTCTGCCGCCCCGGCAAGCCGCTGTGCGAGGCCTGTCCGTTGACCGGATGGTGCGCGGCCCATGCGTCCGGCCATCCGGAGCGCTGGCCGCTGAAGACGAAGAAGGCTGACCGTCCGCACCGCACCGGGATCGCCTGGGTCCTGCGCGATGAGCGGGGCCGGGTGGCGCTGGAGCGGCGGCCGGACAAGGGGCTGCTGGGCGGGATGATGGGGCTGCCGACGTCGGAATGGCGTGTCGGAGCCGCAGAGGCCTCACCGCCCGTCGCCGCCGACTGGCGCGAGGCGGGCGCGGTCGAGCACGTCTTCACCCATTTCTCGCTGACGCTGACCGTGCGTGTGGCGGAGGGGCAGGGGGATTTCGTCTGGACCGATCCTGATGAAGCGCTGGCGTCACTGCCGACGGTGTTCAGGAAGGCGCTGGAGCGCGGGCTGGGCTAACGCCTACTGCATCCCCGCCCGTACCTCGGCGCGCAGGGCATCGATCGAGCGCAGGCCCTGGTCGGTCCTGAAGCGCCAGTAGGTCCAGCCGTTGCAGGCCGGGGCGTTCTCGAACAGGGCCCCGAGCTTGTGGATCGAGCCGCTCAGTTCGCCGGCGACCAGGGAGCCGTCGGCCCGGACCCGGGCCTCGCGGTCGCCGCGCGGGCAGTACAGCTTGTCGCCGGGAGACAGCAGGCCGGCCTCGACCAGGGCCCCGAAAGGCACCTTCACCTCGGCCTTGCGCGAGCCCATGACCACCAGGTCCTCGGGCGCGGCGGGAATGACCGCCTTGATCCGCTTTTCGGCGACCTTGGCATAGGTCTCGTCGCGCTCGATGCCGATCCAGTGGCGGCCCAGCCGCTTGGCCGCCGCACCCGTGGTGCCGGTGCCGAAGAAGGGGTCCAGCACCACATCGCCGGGCCGGGTGGCGGCCATCAGCACCCGGTGCAGCAGGCCCTCGGGCTTCTGGGTCGGATGGGCCTTCTTGCCGTCGGCGTCCTTGATCCGCTCCTCGCCCGTGCACAGGGCCAGGGTCCAGTCGGACCGCATCTGGACGTCCTCATTGAAGGCCTTCAGGGCGTCGTAGTTGAAGGTATAGCGCTTCTGGTCCCGGCTCCGCGCCGCCCAGATCAGGGTCTCATGGGCATTGGTGAACCGCGTGCCCTTGAAGTTCGGCATAGGGTTGGACTTGCGCCAGATGATGTCGTTCAGGACCCAGAAGCCGAGGTCCTGGATCGCCGAACCGAGGCGGAAGACATTGTGATAGCTGCCGATCACCCAGATCGAGCCCTCGGGCTTCAGGATGCGGCGGCATTCCTTCATCCATTCGCGGGTGAAGGCGTCATAGGCGGCGAAACTGTCGAACTTGTCCCAGTCGTCGTCGACCGCATCGACTTTCGAGTTGTCCGGCCGCAGCAGGTCGCCGCCCAGCTGCAGATTATAGGGCGGGTCGGCGAAGACCATGTCGACACAGGCATCGGGCAGGGACCGCAACACCTCGATGCAGTCGCCCCTCATGACGACATCGGTCTTCAGATCAGACATGGATACGCAGGCCCCGAACAGATTGAGGACCGAACGGTGAATCATTGCGGTTAAGGGCGGTTTAAGCGGACGGCAGACCGCGGGCCGTCAGTGATCGGCCAGGCCGACGAACTTCCAGCCGAGCGTCTGACCGGCGTGGAACGGCACGACCTCGGTATCGGCGGCGATCATCATCTCCGGCACCTGGTGCGCGACCCGGTCGATCCGGATCCGGTCCTCGTTCAGGGGCAGGCCGTAGAAGCGCGGGCCATTTTCCGATGCGAAGGCCTCGAGGTGATGCAGCGCCCCTTCTTCCTCGAAGGTCCGGGCATAGCTTTCGATGGCGAAGGGGGCGTTGAAGATGCCGGCGCAGCCGCAGGCCGATTCCTTGGTACCGACGGCATGGGGGGCGGAGTCGGTACCGAGGAAGAACCGGTCCGAACCCGAGGTCGCCGCCCGGCGCAGGGCGAGGCGATGCACTTCCCGTTTGGCCACCGGCAGGCAGTAGAAATGCGGGCGGATCCCGCCCTGGAACATGGCGTTGCGGTTGAAGTCGAGGTGGTGCGGCGTGATCGTCGCGGCGACATTCGCCCCGGCGGTCTCGACGAAGGCCACGGCATCGGCGGTGGTGATGTGTTCGAACACCACCTTCAGGGCCGGGAAATCGGCGATGATCCGGGTCAGGATGCGGTCGATGAACACCGCCTCGCGGTCGAAGATGTCGACATGGGCGTCCGTCACCTCGCCATGGACCAGAAGCGGCATGCCGATCTGCTGCATGACCTCGAGAACCGGATAGATCCGGCGGAAGTCGGTCACGCCGTGGCTGGAATTCGTCGTGGCATTGGCCGGATAGAGTTTGCAGGCGGTGAAGACACCCGCCGCAAAGCCGCGCCCGACCTCGGCCGCGTCGATGTCGTCGGTCAGGTAGCAGGTCATCAGGGGCGTGAAGACCGTTCCCGGCTCGACCGCCGCCAGGATGCGCGCGCGATAGGCCTCGGCAGCCGCCACGGTGGTCACGGGCGGGGCCAGGTTTGGCATGACGATGGCGCGGGCAAATTGGCGGGCCGTATAGTTGACGACCGAGCCCAGCATGGCCCCGTCGCGCAGGTGCACATGCCAGTCGTCGGGCCGCCGGATGACCAGTCCGGTGCCGGTGGCCGGGGGCGTCGTGACCGCCGTTGCGGTTTCAGAGAGCGTCATCAGGCTGTTCCTTGGCGGACCTTGCCGACGTCCATCGCGTCGCCGCGCGGGCTGGATCCGGCCCCCTGCGCATAGCGGCAGACGGGCCCGCTCGTCCAGTTCGCCGCCTGAGCGTGCCGACTGTGCCGCACCCCGTTGCGGAGCCGCTACATCCACTCACGCTTTGTTACAGCACCGGCCTCGCCTTCGCGGGCGCAGCACGTTAGTCAGACCCGTCAAGACGAGACTTCAGGGACCAGGCGATGACTCAATGGGTGTTCGGCTTCGGTGGGGGCTCTGCCGACGGCGATGCGTCGATGAAGAACCTGCTCGGCGGCAAGGGGGCCAACCTCGCCGAGATGTCGTCGCTCGGCCTGCCGGTGCCGCCGGGCTTCACCATCACGACGGAAGCCTGCGTCCACTATTATTCGAACGGCCAGACCTATCCCGCTGCGCTGGCCGCCCAGGTCGCCGCCGGGCTGAAGACCGTCGAGGCGGTCGTCGGCAAGACCTTCGGCGATGCGGGGAATCCGCTGCTGGTCTCGGTCCGGTCGGGAGCCCGCGCCTCCATGCCGGGGATGATGGACACGGTCCTGAACCTCGGCCTGAACGATGAGACCGTCGAAGGCCTGGCCGCCCTGTCCGGCGACCGCCGCTTCGCCTTCGACAGCTATCGCCGCTTCATCACCATGTATTCCAGCGTCGTGCTCGGCCTGAGCCATGACGATTTCGAGGAGGTGCTGGACGACCACAAGGACCGGCTGGGTGTCACCATCGACACCGATCTAAGCGCCTCGGACTGGGAAAAGGTCGTCGCCGACTACAAGGCGGTGGTTGAGGACCGGCTGGGTCACGCCTTCCCGCAGGACCCGCATGACCAGCTCTGGGGGGCCGTCTCGGCCGTCTTTGCCAGCTGGATGAACGACCGGGCCAAATTCTATCGCCGCATGCACGACATCCCCGAGAGCTGGGGCACGGCGGTCAATGTCCAGTCCATGGTCTTCGGCAATATGGGCGAGACCTCGGCCACGGGCGTCGCCTTCACCCGCAACCCCTCGACCGGCGAGGCCCGGCTGTACGGCGAGTTCCTGATCAATGCCCAGGGCGAGGACGTCGTCGCCGGCATCCGCACGCCCCAGTCACTGACGAAGGCAGGCCGGGAAGAGATGGGCGAGACTGCCCCCTCGATGGAGGAGGCCATGCCGGTCGTCTTCGGCGAGTTCGTCGAAGTCATCGGCCGGCTGGAAAGCCACTACCGCGACATGCAGGACATCGAGTTCACGGTCGAACAGGGCCGCCTCTGGATGCTGCAGACCCGCAACGGGAAGCGGACGGCCAGGTCGGCGCTGAAGATCGCGGTCGATCTGGCCGCCGAGGGAGTGATCTCCGAGGAGGAGGCCGTCGCCCGTGTCGAGCCGTCGGCGCTGGACCAGCTGCTGCACCCGACCCTCGATCCGAAGGCCAGCCGTACCGTGGTGGCGTCCGGCCTGCCGGCTTCGCCCGGCGCGGCCACCGGCAAGATCGTTTTCGACGCCGACGAGGCCGAGCGGCTGTCGCAGCTGGGCGACGCCGTCATCCTGGTGCGCGAGGAGACCTCGCCGGAAGACATCCACGGCATGCATGCGGCCCGCGGCATCGTCACGGCGCGGGGCGGCATGACCAGCCACGCCGCCGTCGTGGCGCGCGGCATGGGTCGTCCCTGCGTCTGTGGCATTAATGAGCTGTCGATCGACGACAGGGCCGGGACCTTTACCGCCCGTGGCCGCACCTTCAGGGCCGGTGAGATCATCACCATCGACGGCTCGAAGGGCGAGGTGCTGGACGGGGCCGTGGCCATGATCGAGCCGGAGCTGACCGGCGACTTCCAGACCCTGATGGCCTGGGCCGACAAGGTCCGGCGCCTGAAGGTGCGCGCCAATGCCGAGACGCCGCTGGATGCGAAGACCGCCCGCGGCTTCGGCGCCGAGGGCATCGGCCTGTGCCGGACCGAGCACATGTTCTTCGACGACGCCCGGATCGCCGCCGTGCGCGAGATGATCCTCGCCGATGACGAGGCCGGCCGCCGTCTGGCCCTGGCGAAGATCGCGCCGTTCCAGAAGGCCGATTTCGTCGAACTGTTCACCATCATGGCCGGCCTGCCGGTCACCGTGCGCCTGCTCGACCCGCCGCTGCACGAGTTCATCCCCCACACCGACGCCGAGATCGACGCCCTGGCGGTGACCCAGGGCCTCGACGCCGCCAAGCTGAAGCGGCGGGCGAAGGAACTGCACGAGACCAACCCCATGCTCGGCCACCGCGGTTGCAGGCTGGGCGTCGCCTATCCCGAGATCTATGAGATGCAGGTCCGCGCTATCCTCGAGGCGGCGCTGCAGGTGAAAAAGACCGCGGCCGAGGCCCCCATCCCGGAGATCATGCACCCGTTGGTCGCCCTCGGGCTGGAGATGAAATATCTGCGCGAACTGACCGAC
>Ga0114980_10000230_pt1 | contig 39187 bp, 30 predicted proteins | sample S_140806_EF_Meta_FD_87018 | JGI IMG/M metagenome (GOLD analysis project Ga0114980, IMG submission 87018) | Freshwater microbial communities from Lake Simoncouche, Canada to study carbon cycling - S_140806_EF_MetaG | ecosystem: Environmental > Aquatic > Freshwater > Lake | place: Lake...
GTCCGACTTTTTTATTTACTAACTGAGTAAGAATAGTAAATCATCTTTTGTTAAGCGTTTAATTATAGCGCCATCATCGGCCACTAAATCATTAGCAAGCGCTCTTTTTCGTTCTTGCAATTGAATCATTTTCTCTTCAATGGTATTTCTACATATTAATCGATACGCAAAAATATTTTTAGTTTGACCAATACGGTGCGTTCTATCTATGGCTTGTTGTTCAACTGCAGGATTCCACCAAGGATCTACAATATATACATAATCGGCAGCAGTAAGATTTAGACCCGTATTACCAGCTTTTAAAGAGATTAAAAACACTCTACAATCTTCTTGTTCTTGAAATAAATTTATGGCTTTCTGACGTTCAGTAGAAGTGCTACTTCCATCAAAATAAGCGTACGGAATATTTGCCTTCTCCAACTCTTTTTTAATGAGGCTTAGCATACCTATAAACTGAGAGAATACCAATGCTTTATGATTACCAACATTTTCATATAATTCTCTAACCAATTCTTCTACTTTGATAGAGGTATTATCGAATGCTACGTCTTCATTTAGTATCGCTGGAGAATCACATATTTGTCGCAACTTGGTAAGCCCTTGTAAAATATGCATTTGCGAACGTTCTATACCGCGTTCTTCAATAACTTCCAGCAATTCTTCTTTATAGGTATTGCGATATGATTCATAGATCTTACGTTGATCTTTGCCCATTTCACACCACAAGATAGTTTCTGTTTTATCTGGTAAATCTTTTGCTACTTGTTCTTTTGTTCTTCTTAGTAAAAAAGGATAAATCAATTTTCTTAATTGCAACTTAGCCTCATCTTCTTGAAACTTATCAATAGGCGTTGCAAATTCATTTAAGAAAAATTCCCTGCTTCCCAACATACCTGGATTAAGGAAGTTCATTTGTGAATATAAGTCGAAAGTATTATTCTGCACCGGCGTACCACTCAATGCTAATCTATTTTTAGCATTTAATAATAAAGACGCCTTTGCTATTTGCGATTGTGGATTTTTGATTGCCTGAGATTCATCTAAGATAATATAATCAAACTCTATTTCTTTAAGATGGATGATGTCACTACGCATAGTACCATACGTAGTAATAATAATATCGATATCTTTCAATTTCTCAATATTAAAATTTCGTTTAGATCCATGATGGATAAACAAACTCAAATTGGGTGTAAACTTATTTATTTCGTTTTCCCAATTATACATCAGTGTTGTAGGACAAACAACCAAGTATTTGGAAGTAGCATTTGTATTTTTATAATGCTGTAAGAAACTTAATGTTTGTACGGTTTTACCCAAACCCATATCATCGGCCAATATACCACCCCATCCTGCTTCATTTAAAAATAGCAACCATTGAAACCCCGACAACTGATAAGGCCTTAGAGATGCTTCTAATTGCTTAGGCGCTTCAAAGGTGTTGAAGTCTTGTGTAAGAATTGATTGTAGTTTTTGTTTCTTAAGTTCTAACTCTTTAAGAATAGCCACATCATCAATATCTTCTAATAATTCATCTAAAACACTAAAATAAATTTTCTTAACTCTAATTTTATTTCCTTTTGCTTCACCCATTTTAACGAGCAATGCATATTTTTTCAACCACTCTTCCGGAAGCATACCGATGCTTCCATCATTCAATTTCACATAATTCATTTTCTTCGCCAATGCTTTTTTTACATCAGCAATAGAAGCTACCTGATCGCCAAAAACAACTTCTATCTGAGCATCAAACCAATCTATACCACTATTTAATTGAACACGGGTATCAGGACTATTTTTATTAATGCGAAGATTTTTTAATTTATCAAAACCTAACAACTCAATATCCTTATCGCGCATTCTCTCCGCAAACTTTAAAAACCAACTGTTGTTTAATACTGCTTGAGAACTTAAATAGAAATAATGTTGCTTAGTATGCTCTTGAATGTCTTTATGCGCAGCACGAACAAGTTCTACTGTATTTGATTCTAAATCTTGTTGTTTTTTTACAATGGTTACAATACCATCTTGAGCATGAATGATATCTCCTTTATGCCCCCACTCTACCACTGTGCCATTATAATCAAAAACTGGTTTGAAATGTAAAGATTGATCTTTTTCAATTAATAGTATTTTACAAATTGGTTTTAAATCTGCAGCGACAGCTACCAATTTCTTATCAAAATCAACAGGTGTAAATCCACTCCATGGAATTAATTGATCTGCTAAAAAGCTATTCCAATTTTCTCCACTTATTTTAGTAACTGGATTATAAGCCAATGTGTCTAGAATACGTATTGCTTGCTCATCAATCATGGAAAACAAACGACCCTGATAAGTAAATAGGGCATTATTAACAAAATTGATTGCTGTAGCTGGTATTTCTTCCAATCCAATATCAACATACAAAGAAACATGGTATTCTTTCTTTACTTTGGCTACTTTCAATCGGGGTTTAATCAACTGAGGATCAAATAATACTTCTGTTAGATTTTTTTTACTCAGCGTTTTACCCGTAGGTAGCAAATAACATCTTGGTTGTGAAGCAAATCGTTCTAATAACTTATGATACTTAGGTAATAAATATTCCCAAACTAAGGTCTTAATTTCATCATTTGGCTGATCTTTTAAAACCGTTCTATAATCATCATCCATGAAATCGCCAAAGGGTATATTCTTTTTGATATACTTCAGTAATTCATCTGGCAATAATTTTCGTAAAGCTGGTATTAATTCTCTATCATGCTCATGATAACCCGCAGCATTAATATATTGAATTAAAGGCATGCGCTCAATCTCACTAACGAAGGCTGTTAAAGATTCATTACAAACACCGGCAATCAACTCCCATGACACACCTGGAAACCAATCTACATTTGGATCTATAACGATAGCTAGTCGCTTCTCTTCTGTTTCTTGCTTTACCTTATCTGCTTTAGGTGCAATTTGGTTTTCAATAGCACTTGAGGCTAAATTGCTTTTACTTACACTATTAGTTTGAACAACAATTTTTTGAATACTGGTATCTAAAACACGTAAAAATATTTTTCCATCTTGGTGTACAAATTCAAACTTGCCCGTCAAGTCATCCTTTAAGCTATAACCAAATTGTTTTAAAAGTAAATTCTTTTGCGAATCCCAATTGCGCATGCTAGCAAAATATTGGGTGCCATGTGTAAATAACACTTGCATAAACAAGGCTGCTTTATGCACACACAATGGATGATCTACCTCTTCGCAAGGACAAGTAGTATCAAAAAATCGTTCTTCATTTTGCTTCAATACCACCGAAAAAACGTGGCCATCAACTTGTACATTAGCCGCTAAAGTATCCCCCTCTTTTATATTGATGTCGCATTGTTTTTTATGAGCAATTTCCTCTGCCGATCTCATAATTTGTTCCGAGGTAAATAGGCGCATCATTTGCTTTGTTACCTGGCGCATGCGCACCACCGAATGCGCTTGATTGAACTTTGTTTGTGAACTTTCAAAAAAACCACTCAACATAAGATCATTCATCTGAAATAATGCAGCCACTTCATGCCTACAAATTTCACCCATATTATAGGGGCATTGACAACGAACTTTTAGTTCTTCAGGATGATTATATCTAGAAATAGTAACAGTATAAAAATTTTGATACATGTCGTTTTTAACGCGAAAACGAACTTGTTCGATAATAGCATCTACATCTAACAAGGTAACTCCCTGTGTAAAAAATATTTTTTTTCCTCTTTTTACAACTTCTTCAGTTCCAAAGTTGTAAACGTGTTTTAATAGTGGTGGTAATGACATGTAGATGGAGCTAATTCGAAAAATGCAAGATGTAAAGATACACTATTTTTTTCTTATTTTATCTTGTAAAATATCAACATAAAAGTGCCCCCAGAGTTTGTTAGGAATGCTTAATACGAGGGTCTAACTGAGCATACAAAAGCTCGGTAAGCATACTAATTACGATGAAAATAAATGCTGTTAATAAAACCGCCCCCATCACTACTGGGAAATCAAAATTATTAAGTGCATCAACGGTAATTTTTCCAATACCTTTCCATGCAAAAATATATTCGATAAAGAAAGAACCGGCTAACAACTCTGCCAACCAACCACTCACTGCAGTAAGCACTGGATTTAAAGCATTCCGAAGGGCGTGATTAATGACTACCTTATAGGTACTGAGCCCTTTTGCATAGGCAGTTCTGATATAATCTTGGCTCAATATTTCCAACATTGCATTGCGGGTAAGCTGGGTTATAACAGCAAGCGGACGAATGCCTAAAGCCATTGTAGGTAAAATTAAATTCTTCAGTTGCACATTTGGCAATCCGGTAATGGGATCATAAATAAGAAGACTACCCATCATTTCCAAGCCAGTTAAAGCATGCCATACATAACCAAATAAATAAGCTATTAAAAGTGCAACAAAAAAAGAGGGCATAGAAATTCCAAAAACAGAAAACATAACAATGCATTTGTCGACCCAAGTTTGCACACGCAAGGCTGCCCAAACGCCTAAGGCAATACCCGTAAAACAAGCAAACAGTATAGCTGCAAAAGCAAGGACTAATGTGCCTGGCAAAGCACTTAAAAGCATATCACTAACTTTCTTCTTGGTAATATAAGAGCGCCCTAAATAAGGAAATTTCAATGCCCAAACTGTATTATTATCTTTATAAATTGGATAATATTCATAATTCCTAGATTGGGCATCGGACGAGCTGATAAGGGCTATGGGAGATAAATCATTTAAATACAAAACGTATCGTTTCCATACTGGCTCATCTAAATGCAAGGCTTTTTTAGCCTGTTCTAATGAGGCCGCATTGGTTCTTTGTCCAACTAACAGCTTTGACGGATCGCTAGACAGCGCGTTAAATAATACAAAAACAATACTTACTACCCCAAAAAGGATAATCAATTGATAGGCTATTTTCTTAAGTATAAAAAACAACTAAACTTAATTAGATATCGATGATATTGTAATCGTACTATCTTTAATGGTGCAAGAAGATGGCAAATCGGCGTAGCCCCATTTCCCAATAATGGTACCCTTCTGCAACACCATTAACCCAGGATTGCTGCGCATAGCCGTTTTACTCTCCGTGCCATCAAATTGCATCATTTGAATGGCTTCTAAACCCCATTTCGTTTGGAATGCCCTGGTAGCTTCTCTACTACCTGAACTAAAAATATAACAAGCTGCACCTTGTTGTGTAGCACCTTTCAATAAACCAGCCACTTCTTTCATCTTATCTTCATGTGCAGTAGCCGGATCTTTTACAAATAATATAAGAGTAGGAGCAACTTCTTGTAAGATGGCTGCTGTATAATCATTTCCATCAACATCATTAACGGCAAATCCTTTTATCTCTGGCTCCGCATTGCCTTTTTTAACTAATTGGGTTTTGCTATCTACAAATTTCCAAGTAGTATCTTGCCATGGATAATTTTGCATGGTATAGGTTTGCTGTTTACCATTTTTCTCATAAATCATCACCGTTTCAAACTGATCTGGAATTGACCCTGGAGGCACTTTCATTTTTTCTTCAATATTATTGCCTACTTTATAGGCTAAACAATCTTTAAAAGGCAAATGTTTTAAAACATAAAATTGAACACCAAACGAAGCCACACTAACCACTACCAATAAAAAAATACTCCATTGTTTACTAAATAAGGAAGTAACTTTCTTTCTATATACAAACAATATTATAATGAAAATAAAAAGTGCCACATCTTTTACAAAAGTCTCTGTATTGCTTATTTTGATACAATCTCCAAAACAACCACACTCTTTTATATTGCCTGTAAATAAAGCATATGCCGTAAGAAACGTAAACAGCGCAATTAGTAATAACAATAAGAATGAAAATAATTCATATGCATAACCAAGTATCACCGCTACGCCTGCAATAATTTCAAAGGCTATCATGCAAATAGAAAAAACTAAGGCCATGGGTATGAATGCCGTCATGTGTAAGACCTCAAAAAACTCCGTCATCTTATAGCTTAAACCCAATGGATCATTAGCTTTTATTAAACCTGAGAAAATAAACAAAACCCCAACGAGAATGCGTAATAGAATTAAAAAATATTTCATAATTGAATTTTATTTAGATAAATAGTTTGCGTTAATTAAAGCGAAAATGGCATAATTGATAATGTCAGCAAAATTAGCATCAATACCTTCTGAAACTTGAGTTTTGCCATCATTAGCTAAAATCTGTTTTATGCGTAATAGTTTTACTAAAATAAGATCAACAAAAGATGCTTGATTCATTTCTCGCCATGCTTCTCCATAATCGTGATTTTTTTGCATCATTAAATCCTCTACATGCTGAGCTTGTGTCTGATAATTTGTATTAGCGGCCGCTAAAGTTAAGTCCACAGGCGTTTCCTCCGATAAGCCTCCTTGTATTAATGCAATGATACCATAATTAACAATACCTACAAATTCACTGTCTATGGAATCGCCAATTTTCTGCGTTCCCGTCTCTTGAATTTGTCGAATTCGACTGGCTTTAATGTATATTTGATCTACAATTGATATGGGTCGTAGCATTCTCCAAGAAGTACCATAATCACGAGTTTTTTTCTCAAATAATTCGTGACAATGCGTAATCACTTCTCGATATTGCTTTAAGGTTTGATTCATGGACTAAAAATACTGCTTTAAATTTAAAAATTATGCTCAAAAATACACAATTACCAATACAAAATACCTTGCAATCTAAAGGGGCAATTTTAGACTTAAGCAAACCTGTAGTTATGGGTATTATTAATTTGAATGAGGCATCCTTTTATGCTAATAGCCGAATCACTAATGCGGAAGAAGTACTTGTAAAAGCTACGCAAATGTTGGAAGAAGGGGCAAAAATTATTGATTTGGGGGCAGCCTCAAGCAAACCTGGCGAACCGATTTCATCTCCTGACCAAGAAATTGAAGTACTTATTCCAGCTATTGAACGCATTAAGAAACACCATCCTTCTTGTTGGATATCGGTAGACACCTACCATAGTAAAGTTGCAAAGGCAAGCATAGATGCTGGCGCAGATATGATAAATGATATTAGCGCTGGACTAATCGATGAAAACATGCTGCCATGCATAGCTGAATTACAAGTACCCTACTGCATGATGCACTTAATAGGTACTCCGGATACCATGCAATCTAATTGCCACTACGATGATCTTGAAGCAGCTGTATTAGCTTATTTTATGGAACGAATTAAAACCGCCGAGAGCTGTGGCATTAAAGATATCATCGTAGATCCAGGGTTTGGATTTTCTAAGGATACAAAGCAAAATTTTGAATTACTAAAAGAATTGCGATTTCTTGAACTACTTGGCAAACCTATTTTAGTTGGGCTTTCTAGAAAGTCTATGATATACAAATCGCTAGCATGCACTGCAGCAGAAGCACTCAACGGCACTACCGCATTACATGTTGTAGCCTTACAACAAGGAGCAAAAATATTGCGCGTTCATGATGTAAAAGAAGCCGTTGAAGTTATTCAATTAATGGAGTTATTGTAAAGCTTATTTGATATAACCAAATTTCAAACCAAATTGCACCAAGGCTTCGCGATCAGTAGCAATAGCATTTAATGAATTTAAATACGTATAGCCTATACCAAATTCAACACCGAAATAGAAATTATTAGTTGGGCGTACATTCAATGAATTAGTAATAAGCATGCCAAATTTAAAAGCATTTAAATTAGAGGAAGTTTTATAATCAAAGACATAATTATAAGGGCTTAAAGTGTCTACTTTATAATAAGTTGTTGTTTGATTCTGCTTACCTAAAGCCATTACTAAAGATGCACCTACAGCATAAGATACACGCTTGTTAGAACCTCCAGGATAAACTTTAATTCCCGGATAGGCATTGAAATACGTTAGATTTCTGCTGGTAGTTGATTGGGATGAAAAATAGGAATTATAATAATTGTTTCTTTCCACTTCAGGAAAAGAAATTGATATAGGAAGATACAAACTAAAAATCCCCTTCGTATCTAAGAAATGCTCATAAGAAAAAGCAATACCAATATTGTCTTCCGATACATGAAACGGATTAAATCCATATATACTAACAGGCTTTTTTTCTTGAGCCCAACTAAATGAAGCTGATAATAACAAAACGGATAACAATATTTTTTTCATACTTAAATAGTTTTATGTCTTACAAATGGTTTAGTGCTATCAAATAAAAAGCGATAGGTACTTAGTATTCTGCTCCTATGCGTACCCAAACTCTCCGCAATATTAATCATTTTTGGATTAAAATCGCCAATCCATTGCATCTCAAAATCGGTATAGTTTTTAGCATGTTGTTTTATAAATTCAGCTCCTTCTACAATCATAAACGCATCAATTCCTTTTCCTTGATATGCCGGGACAATACCAAACACTAAGCCAACAAATCGATTATTGGTAGCGAACATTTTTAAGAATAGAAAATACAATTTATATAACAATGAAAAATGACCATTCATTTTTTTAAACCATTGATTTAGGTCGGGCAGATTAATCCAAAATGCGATAGGCTCATCATTATGGTAAACAAACCAATTAAGTCGTTCGTCCATAACGGGTTTCATTGTTTTAAATAATTTGACAACTTGCTTTTCTTCTAGTTCTTTCCCGCCACCATGACTTGCCCAGGCTTTATTATAAGTAATAGTGAAGTCTTTTGCATACTTTTCTAAAGCACGCTTTTTCATATGAATTGCTTTATATGATTTATCTAAAGAAATCTCTGCATGGCGTTGATAAAACTTATCTTGTAACTTATTATCTACCGACAATGCATAACAATGCTGATGGAAATAGGGTTGAAACCCATATGCTTCAAACAGTTGTTGATAATAAGGCGGATTATAATTCATTCCATATAGCGGCTCATGAAATCCTTCTACCAATAAACCCCACCATTTATCTCGCTCACCAAAATTTATGGGTCCATCCATAGCCTCCATTCCCTGCTCCTGCAACCAATTTTTACAATGATTAAAAATAAAATCTGCTGCCTTTTGATCATTTATACATTCAAAAAAACCTATCCCTCCAGTTGGTTGTGCTTCTTTATATTGGCGATTTACGAATGCTGCAACTCTGCCGATACATTCCTCAGCATCATTCAATAATAACCACCGTTTCGCAACACCTCGTTTAAAAAATTTATTTTTTTGCTCATCAAAAACCTCTTCAATATTCTTATCTAATGGACGAATCCATTGCGAGTCTTGGGCATTGATAGTAATCGCTATTTTTAAAAAATTTTTTTTATCCTTGCTGGTTTGCACTTCGTGCATTCTCATAACTTCTGATTTTAATCAAAAATACAAATAAGCATTCAAGAATTGGTATTTAAGAACCACAAAACTAGTGGCTGCTCTATAAAAATAATTTATTAGTTTGCACTGCAAATGAATTGGATCATATTTCTCTTAGGACTCTCAGCTTGCTGCTGGATGTTGTGGATGGTATATAAAAAAGATACCCATATCGGCGTGCCCTACCCATTAATAACAGCAGGATTGAGAATGTGTAGTTTTATATTGCTGCTTATTTTATTGGCTGCACCAAAGATTACCTTTCACTCTAAAATGCAACTTAAACCGAAAGTAATTTTGTTAGACGATCGATCTACATCTATAGCAAACATATTACATAAGGACACCAACTTAGTAAAGGAGGCAATAAATAATTTTAAAGAACGTCTAGGCACAGATTTTATATTGCAACACTATTACTTCGACGAAGAGCTCACTACGAATCAAAAACCCTATTTAGGCGAAGCAACAAATATTAGTAAGGCCCTTCAAGAAGTAAGTACTAAAAATATAGATCAAAATATAGCTGCTATCCTTCTTATTAGCGATGGACAGTATAATCTAGGAAGCTCCCCCAATGCTACAACCCTACCAAATACAGCACCTATATATTGCATAGCTATTGGTGACACCAATAAAATTGCGGATGTTGCTATCACGAAATTATATTACAATAAAACTGCGCTACTCAATAATCTATTTGAAATAAAAGCAGATATTAAATTTCAACAGGTCGGCAATCAAACATTTACATTAGCATTGAAGGAAAACAGTGTGGTGATTCAAACTAAAACCATATCCGCTAGTTTACAAGAACAAGTAAAAACAATTGCTTTCCTACAAAAAGCAACGCAAGAAGGGCTACATAATTATTGCATAGAAGTATCAAAAGCAGCGCAGGAAAGTAATATTCAAAATAACAAGCAATTAGCAACCATTCATGTAAAGGCAGAAAAGAAACAAATTGCTATTATTGGCGATGCTCCACATCCAGATATGCAAGCCATCATTGCAGCACTTGATAAGAATAAAAGTATCCAATTTATATCTTTCATAGGAAAATCACCCAGCGAGACTGACCTAAACAAACTTGATGCGGCTATCTACTTTTATCCCAAAAAGGAAGATTGGAAAATAATAGCTCAAAAAAAACCAACCTGGTTATTTATAGCAGGCAATGAGGCAGGATTTACTGGCTCAGAAAAAAACAAGATTAATCCTACGAGTAGTATACAATTCAATAAGCAATTTTCATTGTTTGAAATAAAAGCTAACATGCAAATTTTAGCTGCTCAGTTACCGCCACTTCAACAATATTTCAACTCCTTACCCTCCTTAGCCAATGCAGAACCATTGGCCTATCAAGGCTCAAGCCCTATTTGGATAATGGAACCAAGCTTACCTTTTAAGGTCATAACCCTCGGAGAAGGCATATGGAAATGGCGTATGTTTGAATATAAAAATACGCACAGTCATTCCCTACTCGATGAGTTGATTCAAAATGCTATTACGCTGCTTACGCAACAAGATCGTAATAAAAAATTATCCGTTCATCCAATAAAAGATGCTTTTAATAATAATGAAATAGTTTCTTTTGTCGGTAGCCTTGAAGATGAGCTCCATAATAGAGAGCAAGCAGCCGTTAAACTAACGGTTCAATCTAAAAACAATCCTATCACTACAGTACTAATGCAATACAATAGTGCTAGTCTGCAGGCTTCTATTGGAAAATTAGAAAATGGACCATATACCTATAACGCCATTACCAATATAAACGGTATTGCTTATGAAGACAAAGGAGCATTTATCGTTAACAAAAAAAGCATGGAGGATGTAACAAACACCGCCAACTGGAAGGACCTACAAGCACTAGCGAATAACAATAATGGATTTGCAACTACCTTAGGATCCTATAAACGTATTGCTGATAGTATTAAAAATAGGAAGTTCAAAACTATAATCAAAAGTCAAGAAAGCAGTTCTGATATCATTGATTTCAAATGGCTTTTCTTGCTAGCACTCGGATTGCTTAGTGCAGAGTGGGTCTTGAGAAAATACTGGATGGCACAATAAATTCTTAACGGTGATAAAACTCAATCGCCTTTCTTGTTATTTTATTAAAAATACCTAGCTGAATAATAGCCGTATCAGCATCCTTATTAAAAACAGCATAGCAACGATCACCATCATAAGGCAATGGATCTTTACCATTTTCTTTATAAACATTTTTGCTTCTCTTATTCATATACATCCAAAATAAGCGAACATGCTGACGATTGTTATCATTCAGCTCTAAATAAATATCTCCCTTTGGAGGTGCTGAAGAAATGAGAGAATCTAACTTAGGCAATCCGTTTAAATATCCTTCGCAGTTTACAAATTTGAAAAAATCTAAATAGCTTTTTGCTTTCCCTTGAATCATTGGAGTTGTTGCAACAAATTTTTTAGCTAACGGTTTTAATAAAAAAGAATCTTTAGTTTGTTCTAATTTAAAAGAAGCTAAGGAATCGGAAGCATCTAAAACTGTAACCGACTTTATTTGATGCGGCAAGGCATCAAAAACTATTCGCGAGCGCCAATCTTCAATCATAGTGCTATAATAAGGTGTTAGATAACCATTAAAGCCTAACATATTAACTACATAAACATGTTGAGCTCCTTCTAACAACATATAAGAACCCTGATTATCATCGGCAACGCCACCCATATAAAATACGCGCAATTGCTCGCCATGCTCGTTATAAAGTTCTACTTTAATACCCGATCCAGCCAACCCTTTAACAATATCATTGTGCTTGATTTTAGGAATGGGATACATAGCTTTTTGCGTAGCAATAACCCTTAAAATATCATTTACATTAGGCGCCATTGCTTGGTATTTTTCATTTACAGTCCAGATATTACCGGCACGTTGTAAATGAATTTTATTTCCTTTTCTATCCGCCAAAAATATACTGTAAATAGATGCTGTATCCGTATAAGAAAATTGATCTTCCTTATTACCAAAAACACTTTCCGAAGGGTTTCTAAAGTAAACCGCATATATGCCCAATAGAACTGCCAACAAAGCCACTACATACCAAATATTCTTACGCATAATTAATTACTTTTTTCTTCAAATTTTCTTTTCCTAATAAAGGTATAGGCAGATGCGAAAATCAAAATTAACAAAATAGGAATTACGATATTAATCAATTGCCATTGCATTTTTTCGTCACTTACTCTACCGGCATCTAATAAACGTAAGCGCGATTCTTTCGTTCTAGCCTCCATCAATTTACTTTGATCTACTAGGTATTCAATACAATTAAGCACAAATGTTTTATTGGCATAGCGCGTATCGCTATAACGCCAATAGCCCATCTCCATTGGACCACGCGCTTTCGAAAAGTCATTTTCTGCAATGTCTCCATCCGAAACCACAATCATACTAGTTGCTTTATCGGTTGCTCCTTTAAAGGTACGATGCAACGAATCTTGATATATATGTAAAAAACTCGCAGCTAATCGATTTGAAAATAAGGAATTAAAATTACCTTCTAACAAAACAGCGATAGGCTGATTAGGCTGATTAAATAAGGCTGTACGCTGAGGATATTTAAGCATAGTTAAACTTACACGCATAGGCGAGGCAGCCACTCTGCTATATTTGGAAGAACTTAATAAAACGGTTTTAGCAATAGCACTGTTTTCAACGGTATCGATACTATTTACAAACATTCCCATAATAGCATCCATATTATTAACAATAGGATGTTTGCTTTCCGGAATCATCACAGGGAAGTAGATCCAATTACGCAATTCAATTTGGGGTTGATCCCCATTCATACCTACAGTAACCGGTATTTGATTGCATTGCATATCTTCAATAAGGTTAGTATTGATTCTAAACCCAAACTTGAAAAATAAATCATCTAAATTTAATGGATAATCAACCGTTACAAATTGCTGTGTTTTCTGCAGGCTATCCATAGGGGTCTGCAACATATCAACCATCCAAAGTACATGACCTCCATGCATTACATACTGATCGATCTTAAACTTATCCTTGTCTTCAAATGCCGTTTTAGGTTTATTGATCACAATGGCATCAAATGAATTAGGAATAAAATACGTACTCGTAATATCGATAGTGTCTAAATTATAATTTGCATCTAAGGAATGTAATAAATCTAAAGTTTGCAAGCCCAGAGATTCTTCATGACCAACGATATAGGCAACAGAAGGCACATCTGGTAATTCTAGGGTATGAATAGCTTTTACAAATTTATATTCCAATTGCGATTCCGAATAATTGAGCACTTCTAATGGACTCATACCTAAATGAGACTCTAATAACTTAACAGGGAAACTTTTACCATTATAGGAAACTAATGCATAAGGGAAAATAATTTTTTCAGAATACCCTTCCGCACCTTTACCATTTACTTGCAAATTAACCCCATTAATGCCTTTATCGGCTAATTGTTTGAAAATTGCTTCTTTCTCCGATTCTGCTTTACCTTCAAATGGATTAATAAATCTATAAACGATTTTAGTGCCTGCTACATCTTGGAAGGAATTCAATTTTTCTTTTGTTGCTTCACTTAACTTTTTAAATCCTGATGGGAAATCACCTTTTAAGTATACATCAACCACTACTACATCTTTTAGATTTTTAAGTAAGTGAACAGATGCGCTTGATAAGGTAAATTTTTTATCGGCAGTCAAATCTATACCAATATGAAATTGACTAGCTAATATATTGCAGCCTATTAAAATGGCAAATAACATCCATAAACGCATATGCGCTTGACGATGTTTGTTTTGTTTAGTGTGCTTAGCTGTTTTAGACATACGATACAATTATTGAGCTTTGTCCCAAGTTCTTTTAGTTAAAGAATAAGTACTCAACGATAAAAAGAAAATGATAATAGATAGAAAATATAAAACATCTCTACTATCTATAATACCTCTACTAATTGAATTATAGTGATAAGACATGCCAATCATACTTAAGTAATAATCAAACCCAACCGGCAATTCGGTAATGGAACTCAAAGATTCAAATCCATAAAAAAGAATATAACAAGAAAAAAGTGCTATTAAAAATCCTACAATTTGATTGGAAGCTAAGGTAGAGCAGAAAATACCAACAGCATTAAATCCGGCAACTAAAAACAACAATCCAAAATAAGATCCAATTATAGATCCATAATCTATAGAATCCTCTATAGCCGACAAATTTGCGATGGAGTATACATAAATTAAAGTTGGCAAAAGTGCAGCAGCAACCAAAACAACCGAAGCAAAATATTTACCTAAAACAATGTTTGTAGTAGCAATTGGCTTTGTTGATAACCACTCAATAGTACCCGTTCTAAATTCTTCTGCAAAAGCACGCATAGTTACCGAAGGAATTAGCAACAATAAAAACCAGGGTGCCAATTCAAAAAAGCGGTCCATAGATGCGTACCCAAAGTCTAAAATACTAGAACTAGGAACAACCCATAAAAAAAGACCACAAGCAATGATAAAAATAAGCATAGCTAAATAGCCTACAATGGAACTAAAAAAAGAATGTATCTCCTTTTTAAAAATACTAAGCATGAATATAGGTTGTTTTGAAGCAAGGCAAAAATAATAAATAAGCTGCCAATAATATCATCTAATTGCAAATGCTTCCTTAATTTTAGGAAATCATTATTAAGATCTAAGTTTTACTAGTACTTTTACACCTAATTCGCCCATATTGAGAAATATAAAAAAATACTACTTTGACACCACCACTAATACGTTTGAGCGCTTTGTGGTGCCGCTTAGAAAGAAAATCATACGCATTTTTGGTTTTATTTCTGGGTCGGTAGTATTATCAATAATAATGGCAGCAATTGCCTTTAAATATTTGGATTCTCCTAAAGCAAAAATTACCCGTACGGAAATTGGTATCATGAATGAAAAATATCAATTATATCAGGCAGAGATCGATGCTTTAAACAAATCTATAAAAGAGCTAGAAGCCAGAGATAATAAAATTTACAGAACTATATTTGAAGCTACCCCATTGCCAGATAGTATTCGATTTGGTAAAAACTATTCGGAGATCGATTTTAGCAAGTATAAATATAAAAGCGTTGATGAAATCTTAGAATCGATGGAAGAAAAAATTGCAACTATAAAGAATCGAATACAAACGCAAAAGAAATCATACGATTCGCTACAAGTATATGCTGCTACAAAAGAAGTTATGCTAAAGAGAATCCCAGCTATTCAGCCGGTCTCTAATAAAGATCTTTCCAGAGTAGCATCTGGATTTGGATACCGAATAGACCCGGTATACAAAACACCTAAAATGCATACAGGTTTAGATTTTGCAGCGCCAATTGGAACCCCAATTTACGCTACTGCAGATGGCATTGTTCGAGATGCAAGTTTTGATGCAGGAGGATATGGCAATCATGTCATAATTAACCATGGCTATGGATACCAAACGCTTTATGGCCATATGATTAGAATAAAAGCCCATGGAGGCGAACAAGTAAAACGAGGACAAGTAATAGGCTATGTAGGCAGCACGGGTAAAAGTACCGGCCCTCATTGCCACTATGAAGTCATAAAAAACAATACTAAAATTGATCCTATTCATTACTTCTTTAACGACTTATCGCCTACCGATTATGAGCGTATGATAAAAATATCTGCTGCTAATAACCAATCATTCGACTAATTTTATTTTATGCTAAACAAATACACTTTACTATTCGTTTTACTTTCTTCCAGCATTTTTTATGCTTGCGATAATGCACGTGTTCATGACAAAAAAGAGTGGAAACAACTTTTTGATTCGTATCAAATAACAGATGCATGCATAATTATTAAAGATCAAACGCATGAAATTGTAGATTATTACAATTTAAATCGATGCAGAAAACGATTTACGCCTGCCTCTACGTTCAAAATAATGAACTCCCTAATTGCTTTAGAAACCAATACCATCCCCGACGAATCTTATACCATACAATGGGATGGAGTTAAGAGAAGACCAGATTGGGATACCACCATGGATATGCGAAAAGCTTTTGAAGTAAGTAATCTAATTTATTACCAACAAATTGCTAAAAAAATTGGGAAAGAAAAGCTGCAATTATATTTAGACACATGCCAGTATGGCAATAAAAAAACAGGCAATACGGTAGATAGTTTCTGGATAGACGGAACATTAACAATCAGTGCCGATGAGCAACTAGGTTTTATTAAAAAACTCTATTTTAATCAACTACCTTTTTCTGAGCGCACGCAGCGTATTGTAAGAAGCATGATGCTGCGCGAACAAACCAACCATTCCAAACTATCCTTCAAAACCGGCTGGGGCTATCATGGCGACAAAGAGGTGTTATGGGTGGTAGGCTATGCAGAATATATCATGAGCGTGAAGGAGCATCCTAATGCCATGAACAAAAGCAATGAACGCAACTATCCATATTTCTTTGCTATGAATTTTGATATCCCTAAAGGCGACACAACTAAAGATTGGAGATCCATACGAATTGCATTGGTTAAAGAATTTATAGATAACTATTTCAAAAAATTGGATAAATAAAAAAGGGGCAAAAGCCCCTTTTTTATTTAGAATAATTGTTCTAGTACTTTCTTAACGATATGAGGTTTACCTAAAGTGTAGAAATGTAATATAGGTGTATTTTGTTTTAATAAATCTTTGCATTGAGCCAATAGCCATTCTGTTCCAATCTGATCACATGCAGCTTCTGTTTTAGCTTTCATAATCTCCGTTGAAAGCTCTATAGGCACTTCTACTTTAAAAATACTTGGAATAATTGTCAATTGTTTTTTGGTAGTTAATGGTTTTAAACCAGGAATGATAGGCACTTGAATGCCATTTTGCTTACACTGCTCTTGAAAATTATAAAAGTGTTTATTTTCAAAAAACATTTGTGTTGTTATATATTCTGCGCCCTTATCAATTTTCTTTTTTAAAAAATATAAGTCCGAATCCATATTAGGCGCTTCGAAATGTTTTTCAGGATAACCTGCAACACCAATGCAGAAATTAGTTTCTACCCCATCTAAAATATCGTCTTCTTGATATTTACCTTTATTTAAATCAGCTATTTGTTGCACTAAATCATCGGCATAATGATGACCATGAGGATGAGGTGTAAAAAACTTTTCATTAGAAGGGGCATCTCCTCTTAAAGCAAGCACATTGTTAACTCCAAGAAAATGCAAATCAATGAGGGCGTTTTCAGTTTCCTCTTTAGAAAAACCTCCACAAATTAAATGCGGAACAGCATCTACTCCATAACGGTTCATAATTGCCGCGCAAATACCCACCGTACCAGGTCGTTTTCTAATATCTACACGCTCAAAAGTTCCGTCTATTCGCTTTTTAAAAACCTGTTCTGCTCTATGATAAGTAACATTAATAAAGGAAGGATTGAACTCCATAAACGCATCTAATTGCGAAAAAATAGAATCAATACTTTTCCCTTTCGTTGGAGGTAATATTTCTAACGAAATAATTGGCTTTTGTGCTTGTTTTAAATGATCTGTTACTTTCATACTTCTTTATTGGCGCTAGTTAGCAAAAATACAATAAATCATCCTATAAATCAGACAAACAGCACTTATATCAGTAAATTTTGTAAATTTAACAAGCGATTAAAAGCCATTATTGTAAATTTGCAGATTAAACATTCACATTGAAAATACATACCAAAAATCTAATTAAGCGTTATGGACAACGGACCGTTGTTAATAATGTTTCCTTTGAAGTAAATCAAGGTGAAATTGTAGGTCTTTTAGGCCCCAATGGCGCAGGCAAAACAACCTCATTTTATATGGTGGTAGGTATTGTAAAACCAGATGAAGGTGCTGTATTTTTAGATGATATAGATATTACCAAATTACCCATGTACAAACGTGCTCAAATGGGCATTGGTTATTTACCACAAGAAGCCTCTATCTTCAGAAAAATGAGCGTAGAGGATAATATCTTATCCGTATTGGAAATGACTAAATTGACGAAGGCGGAGCAATTGCATAAAAGAGATGCTTTACTAGACGAATTTAGATTGAACCACGTGAGAAAAAATATGGGTGATGTATTGAGTGGTGGGGAGCGAAGAAGAACGGAGATTGCTAGAGCACTGGCGGTAGATCCTAAATTTATTTTATTAGATGAACCCTTTGCCGGCATAGACCCCATTGCCGTAGAAGATATTCAAAGTATTGTAGCTAAATTAAAATATAAGAATATCGGCATTTTAATTACCGATCATAATGTTCAAGAAACACTATCTATAACCGATAGCGCCTATTTATTGTTTGAAGGCAAGATTCTTAAATCTGGCGTAGCAGAAGATTTGGCAGCCGATGAGCAAGTACGTAAAGTATATTTAGGAAAGCACTTTGAATTGAAACGGAAGGTATACGCTGTTGAATAAATTATTAATTCATAGCATTCACTTTGAACTTAAGTAATACTAAGTTATATTTACTTGAATAAGCAATTATGAGTTTTATTAGTCCAGCATTAAAAGGTATTATTAAGTTACGCAAAAGCGTAATGGACAATTTTTTGCTTAATCCTATCGATACACAGAAGCAAGTTTTTAATAAATTAATAAGCAGTGCCCAGTTTACCGAATATGGCAAAGACCATAATTTTGAAAAAATAAACTCGATACAGGACTTCCAACAACAAGTACCCATCAACGATTACGAATCTTTAAAAAAGTATATAGAATCAACTATTGAAGGGCAACAGAATATTCTATGGCCTTCAGAAATTAATTGGTTTGCAAAGAGTAGTGGCACTACAAGTGATAAAAGTAAATTCATACCCGTATCTCCCGAGTCTTTAAAAGAAAATCATTTCAAATCTGGGAAAGACATTCTTTCCTTGTATATCCAACAATTTCCGGACTCCAATATAACCGATGGAAAATGCTTAGTAATTGGCGGTAGTCATCAAATAAATCAAATGACAGAAGATTCTTTTTACGGAGATCTTTCTGCTGTTATGATTCAAAATATGCCAAGCACGTGGCAATTATTAAGAACACCCGAAATGGCAACGGCTTTAATGAGCGAATGGGAAGAGAAGATTGAACGCATTGCGCAAGAAACTATTCATGAAAATGTAACCTTCATAGCCGGAGTGCCCACTTGGACGGTAGTACTTATAAAACGTATTTTTGAAATCACCGGCAAAGATAATTTACTAGATGTGTGGCCAAATTTGGAATTATACATTCATGGCGGCGTTAGTTTCACTCCCTATAGAGCGCAATTTCAATCGATGATTAGAGGAGATCAAATGCATTATTTAGAAACCTACAATGCATCGGAAGGATTTTTTGCTGCTCAAGATGATTTGAAGGAAGAAGGCATGGCCTTGTTTTTAAACCATGGTATTTTTTATGAATTTTTACCCATTGAGCAAATTGGAGAGGTCCATCCAAGCACCTGCTTACTGCATGAAGTAGAACTCGGAAAAAATTACGCCCTAATTATATCAACTAATGGAGGATTATGGCGCTACAATGTTGGCGACACCGTTCAATTTACTTCCTTAGACCCGTTTAGAATTAAAGTAAGTGGAAGGGTTAAATTTTTCATCAATGCCTTTGGCGAAGAAGTGATTGTAGATAATGCCGATCAAGCCATTACAAGTGCTTGCGAAACAACCGGAGCTTCGGTAAGCGACTATACCGCTGCACCCATCTTTATGGACGCCAACACCAACGGAGCTCATGAATGGCTAATTGAATTTGATAAGGCCCCTTCAGATTTAAATGTATTTATTGAAACACTTGATCAAACGTTACAAAAAATAAATTCGGATTACGAAGCTAAACGCTATAAAAACATAGCCTTACGAATGCCTGTAGTTCATGCGATTCCAAAAGGATCGTTCCACGAATGGCTAAAATCTAAAGGAAAGCTCGGTGGACAACATAAAATACCAAGGCTAAGCAATGATCGAAATTGGATAGAAGAAATGAAACAATTTATGAAGCTCTAATGCTCTTCTGCTTCAGGGTTATGCCAATCAAAAATCATTTCGTCTAAATAGCCCAACAATTCTTTTTTCCCTAAGTGCTTTACCGTACTCGTTATAAAACTTCTAGGAATAAATTGCCATTCTTGACGCATAGTTTCTATAAACTGTTTCGCATTTTTAGATGCTTCTCTTTGTGTAATTTTATCTGCTTTAGTAAATACAATATTGAAAGGAACTTTCCACTCCCCCAATTGTGCTAAAAAATCTAAATCGTTTTTTTGAGGTTTTAATCGCACATCAATCAATACAAATACCGTAACTAGGTTTTCTCTTTTTTGCAAATAGTTAGCTATCATTTTTTGCCAAGCCGCTCTTTGGGTTTGTGATACTTTTGCATAACCATAACCTGGTAAATCTACGAGATACCAATTTTTATTGATTATAAAATGATTGATAGTTTGCGTTTTACCGGGATTCGAAGATACTTTGGCTAACTTAGTAGAGCTCGTTAGCATGTTGATCAAAGATGATTTACCTACATTACTTCGCCCAATAAAGGCAAATTCAGGCATATCCGGCGTCGGACAAGCGTCGACTCGAACATTACTAATTAAATATGTGGCAGATTTTATGTCCATTGATAAATGTAGCTTATTTTTGCACACCATGCAACCTAATTCAAATCAAAATAGAAAAGTTGTAGTTCCAGATGCGAGCTCAAATTTAAGCAAGAAAAATCAAGTAGCAGACATGTTTAACAACATTGCTAAAAAATATGATTTATTAAACCGTATTTTATCAGTAGGCATCGATAAAATTTGGCGTAAAAAAGCGATTGCTTCTATACAGTCTTGTCATCCTCAAAGAATTTTAGATGTAGCCACCGGCACTGCCGACTTAGCCTTACAAGCCGCTACCCTAAACCCACAGCATATTATTGGAATTGATATTGCAGAACAAATGTTGGCTGTTGGTAGAAAAAAAATTGAGACGGTAAAAAAAACAGAACAAATACAATTATTATTAGGTGATAGTGAGGCTATTCAATTTCAAGAAAATTATTTTGATGCGGTAACGTGTGCCTATGGCGTACGAAATTTTGAGCACTTAGAAGCTGGCCTAAAAGAAATGAACCGTGTGCTCAGATCGGGTGGTCGCTTAGCTATCCTAGAATTTTCGCATCCTAAAAAAACACCTATAAAACAATTGTATCAATTTTATTTTAAGTATATCTTACCAGGCATTGGCAAACTTGGATCTAAGGATAATAAGGCGTATACATATTTACCGACTAGTGTGCAAGCATTTCCCGAAGGGGCAACTTTCTGTGCTATTCTTGAGGAGGCCGGTTTTAAAGATGTACAGGCAAAACCATTAAGCTTTGGGATTACTACCTTATATACTGCAACAAAATAAACGTTTTAAAATCACGTTAATTAGTTGTAAATTTACCTTCAAGATTCAACGTACTAATGGCTTTAGTTAAAAAAATAATAATTCTTTGTTGTCTACTTGTTGCAAGTCAACAAGAACTTCGCGCGCAACGATTTATTTTAAACTTGCCCGATCATGATCAAAAGAAATATTATTTTGGGCTCACCTTTGGTTTGAATTTTGCTACCTATCAGGCATCCTACACGTCGAGCTTTGTAAATACCGATACATTTATACGCATATTACCCTCCTGGTCTCCTGGGTTTAATTTAGGGCTTATGGGTAATCTTAAGCTCACTAAATTTATCGACATACGATTAGTACCTTCTTTGAGTTTTTCTGAAAAGCGATTAGATTTTAATAAAATTGGCTATGACACGATTGTAACAAAATCAATTGAATCTATTTACGTACATATTCCCTTACAATTAAAATTCAAAAGTGAGCGTATTCGCAATTTTAGATTCTATGTGTTGTTAGGTGCCAAATATGATTATGATATGGCTGCCAATGCGCGATCAAAAAGAAATGACGAATACATTAAAGTAAAACCAAATGATTTGGGCTATGAGTTTGGAATGGGTTTTGAATTTTATAACCCTAATTTTATATTTGCTCCTGAGATCAAATTAAGTCAAGGCTTGATGAATCAAATATATAAAGATAAAAATATTCCGCTTACCAATGCTATAGACCAGCTAAACACGCGTAGCATAGTAATTAGTATACACTTACAAGGATAATATAAAGCACTTCAAATAAAAAGGGCTTCAACATTGTTGAAGCCCTTTTCGTTTATGCTTATTCGATCTATGCAATTTTCTCTACTTGCATGTAATTTAATTCTACTGGAGTAGCTCTTCCAAAAATTTTCACAACTACTTTTAATTTTTTCTTTTCTTCCTGAACCTCTTCAATACTACCATTAAATTCATTAAATGGACCATCGATGATTTTTACTGTTTCACCAACAATAAACGGCTCAGAGAATCCGATACCATTTTCACTTACTTCGTCTAATTTGCCAAACATTTTACTTACTTCTTGTTTACGTAAAGCAATTGGATTTTCTTTACCTAAGAAGTGAATAACGCCCGTAATATTTTTGATTGTTTGTATGATATCGTCTTTAAGCTTTCCGCCAGATGCTTCCAACATTAAGTATCCAGGATATTGAATTTTTTCGCGAAGTGCTTTTTTACCCCCTACTACTTTAAATATTTTTTCCACTGGGCAAAATACTTGAAGAATTATAGCACTCCATCCACTTAAACGAATTTCTTTATCTAAGTATTCTTTTACTTTCTTTTCTTTACCACTCACCACACGTAGCACATACCACTTGGTATCTTGGGTTTCTACCATTTCACTCATAGTGTTAAATTTTATTTACCTAATATGTTATAAATGAAACGTAAAACTACATCAGAGCTTACATCCATTCCTAGAATCAATACGGTAATCAAAGCTAAAGCAGCTAATACAATCAACGTAGTTTGTTGTAATTCAGACCAAGTAGGCCAGTTTACTTTATGAACTAACTCATCGTAGGCAGCTTGTATATAATTTCCAAATTTACTCATGATACTGTTTTTTTAATTATTTCTATTGTTGTAAATGTACAAAAAAAAGAAATACAAGTTGTAAATGCACGGGAACGCGGATTCGAACCACGATCAAAGGTTTTGGAGACCTCTATTCTACCGTTGAACTATTCCCGTAAGAAAAATAAAAATTCAAAAGTAATTTGAAAATCAAACCACTAATGAATTTCTATTTTATTGAAAATGCATGAGTTACGAATAACTCATGCATTCAGGAATTTATTTGATGATCTCTGTTACTTGACCAGCACCTACTGTACGGCCACCTTCACGAATCGCGAATTTAAGACCTTTATCCATCGCAATTGGAGCGATTAATTTTACAGATAAGTTCACATTGTCACCAGGCATAACCATTTCTACACCTGCAGGTAACATACACTCACCAGTTACGTCCGTAGTACGGAAGTAGAACTGAGGTCGGTATTTATTAAAGAATGGAGTGTGACGTCCACCTTCATCTTTACTTAATACGTAAACTTCACCTTTAAATTCAGTGTGTGGAGTGATTGATTTTGGAGCACAGATAACCATACCACGACGGATTTGAGTTTTCTCAATACCACGTAATAAGATACCAGCGTTATCACCAGCTTCACCTCTGTCCAATAATTTTTTGAACATCTCAACACCTGTACAAGTAGACGTTAAAGCGTCTTCGTTGAAACCAACGATTTCTACGTTATCACCAACTTTAAGCACACCACGCTCGATACGACCTGTAGCAACAGTACCACGACCAGTGATCGTAAATACGTCCTCAACAGACATCAAGAATGGTTGATCTACTGGACGAGGAGGTAATGGGATATATGCATCTACTGCATCCATTAACTCATCGATAGCAGCAACCCATTGTGGATCGCCAGCTAAAGCGCCAGTTGCAGAACCTTTAATGATTGGGGTATTATCACCGTCAAAACCATTTTTAGTTAACAACTCACGAATTTCCATTTCTACTAATTCTAAAATCTCTAAATCATCAACAAGATCTACTTTGTTCATGAATACAACGATTTTAGGAACACCTACTTGTTTAGCAAGTAAGATATGCTCTCTTGTTTGTGGCATAGGACCATCTGTAGAAGCAACTACAAGAATAGCACCGTCCATTTGAGCAGCACCAGTAATCATGTTTTTTACATAGTCAGCGTGACCAGGACAATCTACGTGCGCGTAGTGACGGCTAACTGTTTCATACTCAACGTGTGCAGTGTTGATAGTAATACCACGCTCTTTTTCTTCTGGAGCGGCATCAATCTCATCATAACCTCTTTTTTCTGCCAAACCTTTGTTTGCCAAAATAGAGGTGATTGCTGCAGTTAAAGTTGTTTTACCATGGTCTACGTGTCCGATGGTTCCGATGTTTACGTGAGGTTTCTCCCTCTTGAAGGTCTCTTTTGCCATGTTATTTGTTTTTAAGAAATTATTTTAAAAAAATTTACAATTTATAAATCTGCCTTGCGGCACTGATTCCAATTTTAATAGTTCACAGTTGCTAATTGTATGCTTAGTGAGCTGTTGAGCAGGATTGAACTGCCGACCTCTTCCTTACCAAGGAAGTGCTCTACCACTGAGCTACAACAGCTGCTATGTAAAGAACTTCTAATACGCTCAAAATTTCGGCATAGCACCCTTAAGGTGAGCCGAAAAATTAAATCGTGAGCGGGAGACGAGGCTCGAACCCGCGACCTACAGCTTGGAAGGCTGTCGCTCTACCAACTGAGCTACTCCCGCAATTTAAAAACAACATTTAAAGTTTAAATGTTGGAAAATTGCTGCTTCCCAATTCAGCAATTTTGTGGGCACAGGAGGATTCGAACCTCCGAAGTCGAAAGACGGCAGATTTACAGTCTGCTCACGTTGGCCGCTTGTGGAATGTGCCCAGCCTTGTAAAAAGTCAAAAATTCCCATCCAAAAGTGTGAATTTAAGAAACTTAAAACGAGCCACTTGCCGGAATCGAACCAGCGACCTACTGATTACAAATCAGTTGCTCTACCATCTGAGCTAAAGTGGCTAATCACTTATTTAAAAGAACTCTTAATTCAATTTTGGACTGCAAAAGTAGTTAAGAAATTGAAAATTGCAAAATAATTAGTGTTTTTTTTTAATAAATATCTCCTATCCTTGCGCTATCATACCTATACTTTACACTTATAATAGTAGATTTGCACCCTATGCATTACGTTTCAGTCGAAAACTTAAGTAAATCTTTTGGTACAAAGCCTTTGTTTAAAGAAATTTCATTTCATATTAGTGAAGGTGATAAAATTGCTTTTATAGCAAAAAATGGAAGTGGGAAATCAACCCTACTAAAAATATTAGCTAATAAAGAACACGCTGATAGCGGCACGGTTTGGATTCATAAAGATGTGAGCATCGCCTTATTTGAACAAGAACCAATTTTTGACGAGTCTAAATCAATCATCGATAATATTTTTAATTTCAATCACCCTAGCATTGAAATTATTAAAGCATACGAACTGGCTTGCGAGGCAGAAGATGCAGATGCCATTAGTAACGCCATTGAAAAAATGGATGAACTAAATGCTTGGGGCTTTGACACTAAAGTGAAACAAATACTTGGCAAATTAAGAATTCATCATTATGACCAATTGGTAAGCACCTTGTCGGGTGGCCAGCGCAAACGCGTAGCGCTTGCACAAACCCTTATTAATATCGGCTTTGAACACAAACATGTATTGCTCATCATGGACGAACCTACTAATCATTTAGACGTTGAAATGATTGAATGGTTAGAACATTATTTAAACCAAGAAAAAGTTACTCTTTTACTGGTATCTCATGATCGTTATTTTCTAGATGCTGTTTGTGAGGAGATATGGGAATTGGACGAATCTGAATTGTTCGTTTATAAAGGAGATTACGAAAACTATATAGAAAAGAAAGCAGCACGTATCGAAAATCAAGCTGCAAGCATCGATAAAGCCAAAAATACGTATCGAAAAGAGCTGGAATGGATGCGCAAACAACCCAAAGCACGTACCACAAAATCTAAAAGCAGAGAAGATAATTTTTATGAAGTAGAAGCGAGAGCTAAACAAAAAATTATAGATGAAAAAGTGCAGCTTGAAATGAAAATGAGCAGACTTGGCGGCAAAGTGGCTGAATTTAAAAAGGTGTATAAAAGCTTTGGCGATAAAAAAATCCTAACGGGCTTTGATTACACCTTCAAAAGAGGAGAACGGGTGGGCATTGTTGGTCAAAATGGGACCGGCAAATCTACCTTTCTTCAAATGCTTCAAAATTTAGAACCTGCAGATAGTGGTAAAATAAATATTGGAGAAACCATTGTGTTTGGAAACTTCTCGCAACAAGGTTTGGAAATAAAGGAAGATATACGTGTGATAGAATATGTGAAAAATATAGCTGAGAACTTCCCCTTAGCTAAAGGGGGCTCCTTAAGCGCAGCTCAATTTTTGCAACTCTTCTTATTTAGTCCAGACCAACAATATACCTATATTTCAAAACTAAGTGGCGGCGAAAAAAAACGGCTTCAATTATTAGCGGTACTATTTAAAAATCCTAATTTTCTAATCTTAGACGAACCAACGAATGATTTAGATTTGGCAACTTTAAATGTGCTTGAAAATTTCTTAATGGATTATCAAGGATGTTTACTACTGGTTAGTCACGATCGCTATTTTATGGATAAACTAGTAGATCATTTATTTGTTTTTGAAGGCGAAGGGGTTGTTAATGATTTCCCTGGAAATTATACTAGTTATCGCATTCACTTGAAAGAAAAACAAACACAACAAAAAACAAGTATTAACACAACACTTATGACTAATGATTCGTCAAAAGTCATCGATCCTATAACAAGTACAATTGAAGAGCCTTTAAAAAAAGAAAAGAAAAAACTAAGCTATAACGAACAACGACTTTACGAAAATTTAGAAAAAGACATTGCCCAATTAGAAGAAGAAAAAGTAGTACTTACCAATCATTTAAGCACATTAAATAATTACGAAGCATTGCAAAAAGCAAGTAATCGAATTTTAGAAATTGGAAAAGTTTTAGAGGAAAAAGAAATGAAGTGGCTAGAATTAAGTGAACGATTATAATAGCCTTGCATGAAAATATTACTAAGCACACTGAACGCAAAATATATCCACATAAACTTAGCCATACGCCTTTTGTATGACTTAAATAAAGAGCATGCAGATATAGACTGGAAAGAGTTTACAATTAAAGAAAATCGAGACGAAATTGCACAATACATGGCGCGCTATGAGCTTGTTGCACTCAGTTGTTATATTTGGAATATTACACAGACCTTAGCAGTAGCCGAAAAAATAAAACAGCTCAATCCTGCTTGTAAAATTTTACTGGGTGGACCAGAAGTGAGTTATGATTTTCAAGATATCATTGCTTTGCCCTACATAGATTACATCATTACAGGGGAAGGAGAAATTCCATTTTCAACATTTATCAAAAACTATCCTTTAGTTAATAAGGTACCTAATTTAGTATGGAAAGATGTAGATTATGCTATTTTTTACAATCCACAAAAAGTTGATTTTTCTTTACTAGAATACGAACATCGCAACCCCTATATATATGATCAGGATGACGACTTATATAATAAAGTTGCCTATATAGAAACCTCTCGAGGCTGCCCCTATAAATGTGAATTTTGTTTGGCAAGCCTTGACAATAAGGTGCGCTACCTTCCTACAGAAACCATAAAGCAGCAATTGTTGTATTTAATGCAACGAGGCCGGGTAATTAAGTTCTTGGATAGAACCTTCAATGTAAAAAAAGATTTCACCATTGAAATTTTTAAATTCATTCTAGAACACCATCAACCCCAAAACGTATTTCAATTTGAAATCACTGCCGATATCGTTCACCCAGACATTATTGCCTTCATCAACGAACAAGTACCTAAAGGATTATTTCGTTTCGAGATTGGTATTCAAACCGTAAATCAACAGGCCAACTTAGAAGTAAAAAGAAAACAGAATTTTGATAAAACTGCTGGCGTTATTAGACAATTACAAGATAAAATTGAAATGCACTTGGATTTAATCGTAGGCTTGCCACTCGATTATTTTCAGGACATCAAATACAGTTTTGAGGAAGTTTTCAATTTGTATCCGCCCGAGCTTCAATTAGGATTTTTAAAATTTCTTAAAGGCACACCCATTAGGGAGCGCTACGAGCAATATGGATACGAATTTGATCCCGCACCACCTTATCAATTAATTAAAAGTAATTTTTTAAGTGCTAAAGCCTTAACATCTATAACCCATTTAGAGCATGTTTTAGAATTGTATTGGAACAAAAAAAGAGCTTTACATACGCTTAAATACATTCACGAGCACTATAGTATATTCGATTTTTTGTGTGGCTTAGGCGCTTATTTCATTGAAACATACGGACCCATTCATTTTACGCTAACGCAACAATACGAAGCCTTACGAGCCTATTGTTTGAAAACCTATCCGGAAGATATAGTACTTCAAGAATTTATCGCTATCGATTATTATTTACAACATAGTGTAAAGCCAAAAGCATTTATTTTAGAGGAATTAGAGAAGAAAGAAAAAAATAAATTGCTTGAAGAGCATCAATATAATATTCATCAAGGTCGCTATTTTATTGCTAGCATACATTTCGATTGGCAGCACTATTGCGCAACAAAAGAGCTTTTAAAAACAAGCCACTACTTGGGTATCCATTACCAAGGAACGGGTGTTCCAGCAAGTGTTCTACAAATAAAAAGGGGCTAAAAGCCCCTTTTTATTTTACGTTATAAATTCATTTATTCAGCTGAAGCGCCGTTACCAAATACCTTATCAAAACTATCAAAATTGAAAAGTAACGATACGCGTAAGGTATTTGCCAAAGGATTTTGAATAAGCGTATTACCTGCAGAAATTAAATAAGAAAAATTCAAGTCCATAACATTGTATTTAATGCCAGCACCTATAGTATAATATTTACGAGCTCCTTTATTAGGATCTTCATAAAAATAACCTGCACGTAATGCAAATTGATTTTGATACCAGTATTCCATTCCTAATGAGGTAGTAAACTCCGATAATTCTTCTTTAAAGCCTCCAGGCGCATCGGAGAAAGAACCCATCATACCTGCAATTACACCTTTCTCAGGATAGTAATAATAAGCTTTGCCAGCAGTATCTTTAGCAATTTGTAAGGAAGGCACCAATAGTTTATTGAAATCTAACGCAAAGGTTACTTTATTATATTCATCAATTTCTTTAGTATAAGCTACGCCAATTCCTAAATTCATAGGAATAAAATCTTTACGAATAGATGAATAGGAAATTTTAGAACCTAAATTGCTGATCACAACACCCCAACTAAAAGTTTGTTTTTGAGCAGCAGCATTTTCTTTAGAAGATGTATAATAAATCCCTAAATCAGTTGAAAATGCTTTACCCGGATTGAAATCGGTATTGCCCGCATAACCTGAGCTGATATTAGAATATACATAACGTAAGGCTACACCTGCGGATAACTTATCCGACAATTTTCTACTATATCCTAAGTCTAAGGCCATTTCTCTTGGCTTACCAGTTCCAATAGGAGATGCATTGATATCTGTAAAATTAATATCTCCTAAATTAAAATAGCGTAATGAGCCGCTTATTGCCTGATTATTATCTGCTCCAAATTTATGAAAACCCGTAAGGTAGATTAATGAAATATCTGGGATTAAGCTGCGCATCCAAGGCGTATACGTAATTGCTATACCATTATTTTTTTCATTAAAAGGAACTTTTGCAATATTCCAATAATGGGCATTAGCATCTGCAGAAACAGCAATGCCAGCATCGCCCATAGCTCCAGCACGTGCATCGGGTGATATACGCAAAAAGGGAACCCCTGTTGTGATCGTACTCACTTGACCATTAATATTGGTTTGTGCCAACAAATTGATTGGGTTAAGAAAAACTACTACTAAAGAAAATTTTAATAAACTTGATTTCACTGTTACATTTTTTAAAAAGATAAATTTATAAAGTATTTGTAAGCATTCAAAACACAATTTATGTTTTAAGCTTGATTACAAAGATATTAACGAACAATTATGAGTTTTTGGTATGCCATCGCCGATTGTCCATTTTCCGTTGTTATTTGAACACGATATACATATAGGCCACTTTCTACACTAACCCCAAAACTACTCTTTGTATCCCATACAATCGAAGCAGTTCTACTACCTGTAGCATCCACTTTTTCTTTTATAGTATGAACCAATTGACCTGTTGCACTGTAAATATCTATTTGCACCTCCAAATTTTCATTCGGATGATTGTGTTCGAATGAAAAGGTAGTAGCATCATTAAATGGATTAGGGTAATTGAATACATTACCCAATTCTGTTTCACTGCCATCAACAACTTTAAAAGCTACTTGGCCTTCTCCTGAGTTATTATTGATATCCCAAGCTTTTACTTTTATATGATGCATGCCAAGGGCTAAATTTTTCATCGGAAATCTAATGATTCCCTTTTTGTAGGTGCCCGTTTCGGTTTCGTAATAATCATTTAAAACAAAAGGATGTTGCTCGTCTTCATCTAAAATTGCAATACAATCATGCCCCACTCCATTTCCTGAAACATTGATTCCAGAAGCATCCGACAACTTTACATACAATATAGAATTAGGATTAGTAATAGCTCCATTTCTAAACAAACTATCATTCATAAACGGTCGCACGATAGGCTTATCATCATCAACAATTGGCACCGTAGAAAAATTGCCCAAAACATAATTGGTATCGCAGCCTGCAGCATCTTCCGTTGAAGATTGCGCATAATATAGGATACGTGTTTTACCCGGAGTTATATCCAGATCTTTAGGCAATATAAATTCAATGGAGAAATGACCATTAAGTACTGTTGCCTGACCTTTATAAATTATAGTATTTTGAGAATAATAGATTCTGCTTGCATTCGTTTCTTTTGTAACTAACTGTACTTTTCTAGGTTTATCTAAAATCAATACCGTAGCAGTGCCATTAAAATTACTTAGTACCTGATTAGCACCATTTTTTACAGACCCTTCAATTTTATAATGCCCTAAGGCTTTTAAAGAATCAATTACTTGCTGTGTATTCATATCCACAATAGCATCTGTTCGAACAATTTCTTTGGGAAATGCGGGTAACAATGCAGGATCTCCCAACAATGCAAACTTTCTAAAATTAGCTAAATCAAAAGAACCCGGATTGATATATGTTTGATTTTTACCCCTTCTGAAAGCATCTCCAAATGTTGTCCAGTTTGTACTTGTATGATTGAACTGAGCCATTAAATATTGGGAATTCATAATTCTATTACTCGATTGATATACTACTTGTGTAGTAGTAACCAAAGCAATAGCACCTGCTTTTTCGCGCAATACCAATTGTTCTCCCGCTGAAACATAGGAAGGATTATCGAAACGCGAGAATTCGCAGGTAGCCGTGATCATAAAGGGCATTTTATATTCATTATCCCAAGTGAGATAATCGGCACTACTTAAAATATTCTCATGAGCCAATCGTTCAATATTACCATGCCCATTATAATTTATTAATAAGGTTCCTTTAAAAACCTGATCATTAATGGTTTTATTAGCATCCGGACAACGAATGCCTCCAGGCGAGGATACAAAAGGCAAATTATCTAAGTACACTTTATTTTCGTAATAGATATTGCTTTTATTGCTGATAGACGATGCCATTATTTCTCCATCTTGCAAATGCGGACCTGCGCCATCTTCATTATCAGCAACAATGGTAGTATTTAATCTCCAAGGCCCAAATGCAGCAGCACTCATATACGATTCAATTTTATCTACCACCACATTGGCTTCATATAAAGATTTTACCGGCAATCTTCCAACGCCTACATCCATAGTATTGGGAATATTTTCATTTTCAATATTTTCAGTATCATCTAAAAATGAAAAATAATCATCCGAACAATAACCATTAATTACGTTTACGGATTGTGCTGTTACATAGGTAGGCACGTAATTTGTATTTTTTACAATTCTATTTTTATAGTCGTATGATGCATCTCCGAACATCAGTAAATATCGGGGCATTTGATTCGTGTCTGCACCTGCACGTTGATAAAATAATTTTACGAAATTTCTAATGGCACCAATATCCTGCGAACCTGATGCAAATTCATTATAAATTTGATTAGTTGTGGCTACGACCACACGTAGATTATTTTTTTGTTGATGCAAGGTCGCTAATCGATTGGCTGCAGATACAAAGGATGGATGGGTGACTATAATTAAATCAACGGGGGCGAGCCCATGCAAATCTTGATTAACTATTTTCCCCTCTGATTGCGGTATTAAAAAGGCATTACTATTAAATGCAATAAATTCATGCAATTGATCTGCTTGTTGTGTAAAATTCAATGCAGTTCCATTCCATAGTACATTCATTTGAAAAGGATGGAGCGCATCCGTAATATCCCAAACTTTTGTAGCAGTTGAAGCTGCTTGCATGGTATAGGAAGCTATATTGTTTGCCCCTACACTATTCCAATCTCTGAAGGCGATACAATTATTGTTAAATACTAATTTTCTTCTGAAATTAATTTCTAAAAAATCAATATAGGTTTTAGCTCCTAAGTAAGGTGCGCTAAAATCAAATTGCAACTTAACCTGCCCTGTATTGGCCATTGAAAACTGATCAAATTTATCATCAATAGGATCTGACAATTCATCTGTTCCAACTGCATTAAAATAGTAGTTTTTATAAACTGCATTATTAATACTCAACTTTAACTGACTTGGTCCAGCAGTACTTCTTGCGCCTACTAACAATCTTGTAAAAAGGGGACTTTGAGCAGCATCTGCATCCACAGTAAAAACCCGTTGTGTAGGCCGCACACCATCATTACCCATTTCGTCGCCCCACCATTGCTTACCAAAACTCCCCACATTAACCGCATCGATATCTTCTACCCAATAATCGTTATAACTATCCACAAACTGATTGGGCATTGCTATTGTAACTTGTGTATCTATTCTTACTACGGGGGTTGCCGACTGTATACTAATAAAATAGTAGCTTTTATCTTCGTATAGATGATTTATATGATGAAACTGTGCATTTACACTATCCTTTACCCAAGCCATAGGCCCATTTGCATAAAATATAAAATAATCGCCAGGGTTAAACTGTCCATCACCGCCATCCACCATTTGAATGGCATTTTCAACAAGATCATCCGGAGTTGGAACACAATTATCCTCCGAAAGCATGGTGCCTCCATTACCTAAAAGATGAATTGTATTACTTGCAACAGGACCCGAAATTGCACTAAGCACATTTTTCAAAAAAGTATAATCTACTTTATACAATCCTTTTTTGGAGATACTAATTTTGTAATTATCACCTAAACTTAATGAAGAATGGCTTGCCGCAGTTTTTAATAATTTTTTATTGGAATTGATAACGATTTTTTCTTGTATGCTGATTGAAATTTGACTGAGCCTTTCTTTGCGCGCATTAATAAATTGATATACAGGTATTTGTAGAAATACAAATACCTTTTTTCGCTCCTTACCCAAAACCATTTTATAGGCACTCAAATTGTGAAATAGCGAGTCTGGCACTACGGCTGAAGATGGTTGGTAAATGGGACGTTCTAATTGAATGGACGGGATAGCATATTGCTCCAGCTGTAACTTTACAGTGAAGTATCCATTATACAATTGATTCGTATCTACTACAAAAGTTTGTGGAGCACTTCCTTGAGCCGATGCACCGACAAAAACGCAGCAAATAGCTACTATTACAAGCAATAGTTGTTTCATAATTAAGGCAAAGTTACAAATTGAATTATAAGCATCCACTTTTAGCATGCTTAAACTCTAAATTTATTAACGAAAGCACAGGTAAATTAGTATTTTTCGATAGTTTTTTACCATTTAAAAAACAATTTTAGATAATTTCTTGACATTTTAATAAGAATGGTTTATCATTGTAGTAGTTTTTAGGTTTATACCCAATTCGTAGCAATAATTTTTATTATGAAAAAAACACTTTTTGGAATGAGCATGCTCGTGTTAGGAGCTGCAACGTTATTAAGCTCTTGCTCTTCAAATAGAAAAGCAGGTGGCGGATCTTCAAAAACAGGCTGGTCATATGGAGACTCTAAACTTGGTGGATTTGAAAATCCAACCAATTATATTTCTAATGGCCCTGGTACTGTTTTCATTGAAGGTGGCCGTTTTACAATGGGACAAACTGAAGAAGATTTAACCATGGACAGAAACAATATTCCGAGAACTGTTTCTGTATCCTCTTTTTATATGGACCAAACCGAGGTAGCAAATATTCATTATCGTGAGTACATTCATTGGATGAATCGTGCCTATGTGAATGACTATCCGTTATTAGTGGCTCAAGCATTGCCTGATACTGCATCATGGAGAGAAGCGATGTCTTACAATGAACCATTGGTTAACTATTATTTCCGTCACAACTCTTACAGTTACTACCCAGTTGTTGGTGTTAATTGGAACCAAGCAAGAGAATATTGCAAATGGAGATCAGATCGTGTAAATGAAAAAGTTTTAATTGAGCTAGGTGCTTTAAAGAAAAATCCTAATCAAACAAATGAAGATGTTTTCACAACAGATACCTATATCAATGGTCAATACCAAGGAACTGTTGGTAAAAGCCCAAGAAAAGACTTAAACCCAAGCGGATCTGGTACAAGAACATATAATTATTCTGATGGTGTTTTCATAGCTGAATACAGATTGCCAACAGAAGCAGAATGGGAATATGCCGCTTTAGGATTAATCGAAAACAACCCTGAGCCACGTACAAAACGTCGTCGTGGTGAAGAGGTAATTACAAACCGTAAAGTATTCCCTTGGGGCGATGCTTATACAACGCGTTCAGGTTTCAGAAATCAATACCAAGGTCAATTCTTAGGCAACTTTAAACGTGGCAAAGGTGATCAAATGGGTGTTGCTGGTGGATTGAATGACAATGCTGATATTCCTGCAGATATCTACTCTTACAAACCAAATGCGTATGGCCTATACAATATGGCTGGTAACGTTTCTGAGTGGGTTTTAGATACTTATCGTCCAACATCTCCTCAAGATGTAAATGACTTCCGTCCATTCCGCGGTAACTCTTATGATACGTACAAACGTATTGCTGAAGATAATAGCTTAGAAGACAAAGATAGTTTAGGTCGCTTATCTACGCGTCCATTAGATATTAGTGAATTAAGTATTGCAGAAAGAAATTCTTACAGAAATACTGATTTACGTAATTTCAAAGATGGCGATACCATTTCTCAATACACATACGACTATGGTAAAACAACTTTAGTTAATGACGATGCAAGAGTATACAAAGGTGCGTCTTGGGCTGATAGAGCATATTGGTTATCACCAGGTACTCGTCGTTACGCGCAAGCAAATCATGCAAGTCCTAAAATTGGTTTCCGTTGCGTACAAGACAAATTGGGTCCTCCAGTAGCTAATGCTTCTAGAGGAAACTACTTCGGTAAAAAAAATAAATAAGCTTAAATATCTTAAATAAAAAAACCTCTTCAATGAAGAGGTTTTTTTTATTTTTACACAAAACTAGTTCTGTATGCAAATTCCTGCTTTATATCAATATTATTTACAACATCCTACTATATGCATAGATACTCGAAAAACAACTGAAGGATGTATGTTTTTTGCATTAAAAGGACCTAATTTCAATGGTAATGCATTTGCTAAAGAGGCCCTAGAAAAAGGTGCGCAGTGGGTAATTATTGATGAAGAGCGCTTTAAAATAAGTGAGCAATGCATCCTTGTAGAAGATGTGCTTACGTGCTTACAACAATTGGCAACCTATCACCGAAAACAATTAACTATTCCTTTCCTAGCCATTACAGGATCTAATGGCAAAACCACCACGAAAGAACTCATTACTTGTGTTCTAAAAACAAGCTTCAAAACGGTAGCAACGGTTGGAAATTTAAATAACCATATTGGTGTTCCACTTACTATTTTAAGTATTCCAACAGACGCAGAAATGGCCATCATAGAAATGGGTGCAAACCACCAAAAAGAAATTGCTTCTTATTGCGAAATTGCACTTCCTAATTTCGGTTTAATCAACAATTGCGGTAAAGCGCATATAGAAGGTTTTGGAGGCGAAGAAGGTGTTCGCAAAGGGAAAGGAGAATTGTACGATTTTTTAATTGCTAATAACGGCACTATATTCTTAAACACAGACCTACCCTATCTTGTGGCAATGAGTGCGGCATCTAATCATAAGATTACCTACGGTACATATGATGCTCATTATGTTGCAAAACCAATCATGCATGATGCATTCATTGGCGCTGCTATATTGAATAGAGATGCAGAAACCGCAATCCATTCTAATCTGGTAGGGGCTTATAATTTTCCTAATATCCTTGCAGCGGTTTGCTTAGGATTGCATTTCGGAATTAAAATAGATACTATAAAAGAGGCGATTGAAAACTATCACCCCGACAATAGTAGATCTCAATTAACTAAGAAAGGCTCCAATACGATTATATTGGATGCATACAATGCTAATCCTAGTAGTATGAAAGTAGCACTTGAAAATTTTGCCGCTATGCCCAACGAACATAAATTGGTTTGGCTTGGTGCTATGAAAGAAATGGGAGCGGATACACAGAAGGAACACCAACAACTGATAGCATTATTAAATGCACATCCTTGGGAACAAGTGATTTTAGTTGGGATAGAATTTGAATCTACTACGCACCCCTACCAGTGGTTTGAAAATACTGTATTAGCAGTGGAATATATTAACAAGCAAGTTTTTGAACATAAAACTATACTTATTAAAGGTTCTAGAGCAAGTAAAATGGAGTTATTATTCGAGGCTATCTCCAGTTGCTAATACAGCATCAATTTTACTGCTAATCTCTTCAATTTGATTAAGCGCAATAGGATTGTGATTAGGCTCTATTGCTGTATCTGCTGCATACATCAGTAATACCATGGCAATAAAGTCTTGATCGTCTTTACCTGCATAAGCATTACGCATTTCCATCACTTTTTCATCCGCTACTTTTACTGCTTTGCGCACTAACTCCTCCTCGCTCGGTTTAATTTTAATACGGTAACTTCTACCTGATATCCATACGTTAATGGTAATCATTTCTTCCATAATTAATCTGTTTTTACTTCTTTAGGAAGTGTGAGTAATCGTTTTTGAAAAAATAACAAGGTTAAAACACCTATTGATATCGAAGCATCTGCGATATTAAAAACAGGTTCAAAAAATCGTATCGTATAGGCGCCAATAAACGGTGTTGAAGCGGGCAAGGTCCATTCTAATAAAGGGAAATAAAGCATATCTACTACCCTGCCATGAAATAAATTAGCATAGCCTGTACCCCAAGGCACCCATTGCCCCAAGCAAAAACTACTCTCTGAAAATAGTTTACCATAAAAAACAGAGTCAATTAAATTTCCAAATGCACCGGCTAAAATAAGTGCTGCACATATCAAGGTAGCCTTACTAAATCCTTTATGAATCATTGTTTTTAAATAGTAAAAACCAAAACCAACCGCTACCAATCTAAAAAGTGTGAGTATCAATTTGGCAATAGAAGCATCGCCAAATTTCATACCAAATGCCATACCTTCATTTTCGATAAAATGTAATCTAAACCAAGTGCCTAATACCGCAACTTCTTGTCCGTAATAGAAATGTGTTTTGATATATATTTTCAAACACTGATCAAACAATAAAATTAAAACGATTAAGAAAAGTAGATTTCTATATTTCACAGGTACTAAGATTTAGGTAATTGATGAAGGTATTGCAAAAGTGTTTGGCCAACTGCTTTCAAGGTGCTTTTACTGATGCGGTTCATATTGTCTTGTTGCGTATGCCAATGCGGAGCAAATCCTGTCTTTTGCAAATTAATAATATCAATAGTTGGAATGCCCGCAATGGTATTCACAAAATAATGATCATCTGTTATATTCCCTGCATCTTCATAAACAAAATAAGAACCGTAACCAGCATCTGCAGCAGCTTGCCACACTTGCGTTACAACACTAGATGCATATTGCATAGAATAAGCTTCTTGAGGGAAGCGTGCATTAGTTGCGCCCACCATATCTAACAAAATACCCGCCACTGCTTTGTAGTTAGCGACATGTGGATGCTTTGCCCAATATTGTGTTCCCAGTCCGTAAGATGCTTCACCCCATTCTGTTTTGCCATAATCTTCAGCATCAACCAATAAGATATCTACACCATAATTATTTGCAAGCGGATGTTCTTTTAATGATTTTGCCAAAGCCATCAATACACCTACACCACTAGCTCCGTCATCTGCGGCAAGTATCGGCACATCTTTATTTACCGCATCTTCATCGGCCCATTTGCGAGCATCCCAGTGCGCTAATAATAGGATTCTATTTTTGGCTGCTGGATTTATTGCACCAATGATATTGATACAGGGTAAAGACGATCCATCTCCAGCCTTTACACTAACCGACTGCGTATATATCGTATCTACAAAAGAACCTAATGTTTTTTGTAGATAGTCGGCGCATTTTTTTTGACCTTCACTACCCGGATAACGTGGTCCGAATTCCACTTGTTGCGCTACAAAAGAATAGGCCAACTGCTCGTCGAATGGCGGTGCAGTTGCAACAGATGTACTAGATGATTCAGCATCAATATCCTTTTCTGAAATACCTGAATTACAAGATAAAATAACTAGAAAAATAAAAATGAAGTACAACTGGTGGATACGTATATGCA
>Ga0114980_10000231_pt1 | contig 39062 bp, 47 predicted proteins | sample S_140806_EF_Meta_FD_87018 | JGI IMG/M metagenome (GOLD analysis project Ga0114980, IMG submission 87018) | Freshwater microbial communities from Lake Simoncouche, Canada to study carbon cycling - S_140806_EF_MetaG | ecosystem: Environmental > Aquatic > Freshwater > Lake | place: Lake...
CATCATCGGCATCATAGGAACAGTATGCGTGGTCGGCATCGGCATCATAGGAACAGTATGCATGGTCGGCAGGTTGGTATTTGCAGACAAGAAACATATGATGTAAGTTTAAATCAAGGTCTGACCAATTAACCAACCAAACCTGGTGCAACCAGACCTGGCGGTGCAACCAAACCAATCTGGTTGTATCATGACCACCATCGAACACGTGCTGGAACATGTGCAGGCCAACTTGGATGACTGCATTATCCAGACTGCCAACCAAATCCGGCATGTTCAGTACGACCTGACGCAGCTGGAAGCAGACATGCAAGCTTACCAGGATGCATACAAACAGCTTGGCAAACTGAAAAGCCAGTCTGTCCAACAAACTGTGTTTTACGAGGTGCGAGTCTTGACGAGCAAGTCGGCGCGCATCTTGCACTACTTGGACTACAAGGCTGCCAAGCGCGAGTATGACCAGTGTTTGGATAGCATGGGCGTCAAAGCTTGCATCATTGGCAACACTGTCGAGCACACTAACACATCCATCAATCGGTTGATGCACATGGGCTCGACAACAGATGGCAGCCGGTTTGTGGGACTATTTGAACTGCGCTTTAAGCAACCAGACCAACCAGACCAGTCCAAACCAGACCAACCAGACCATTGATACCAACCAGTAAACGTTTAAAACTGTTTAGTATGTGTCGCATGGCCCGCAGCTGTATGCATAGCCAGTGCTGGTGTCGACTGACTTTTTTGTTGTTTTGGTCTTGTCAAAGCGTTGCAGCCAGTCTTGCAGCGTCACCAACCAGCCGCGCTGAGTTGTCAGCCTGGCCAGCTTGATGGTCAAGTTGTTGCTGTGCGGAAAGACCAACTTTTCTGAAAGTTTGAAAATTTGTTCCGAAAGGCTGACCAGCTTGTTTGCCACAACAAGCTGCTGGTCGTCAGTTGGGTTTCTGGTAAGACCAGCAACAAAGGTTTGCAACAACTCGTCTGGAAATTCGACTTTGAAGGCTTGTTGCTGGCTGGTGTTGAGCAAGCTGACCTTCATGTTTGCACGACTAGTTTGTTTGCACAACTGGGTTTCGTTGTTGATTGCACAACTGGGTTTTGTAGTTGGTTGCACAACTAGGTAGTTTGGTCGGTTTGGTTCAACTGCTGGTGGTGCAACATATGATTGTTGACACTATGTTGGTTGTTTAAAAAGCAGACACTGCCAAATCATTACTACACCATGTTTTTGGTGTACACACTTGAACTGAAAGACAACTGCTGGTATGTCGGCTGTACCCAAAATTTAAAAAGACGGCTTGCCGAGCATGCATCAGGCCAAGGCAGTGCGTGGACGAGGCTGCACAAACCTGTTCGGCCAGATGCGCACCAAACCATCTCGGCAAGTACGCAGCAGGATGCACTTGCCCAGGAGCTCGCACAAACCGTCAAGCTTATGCTTGAACACGGCATCGCCAACACGCGCGGCGGGCCATACTCGTCAGTCGAGCTGTCGCGCCAAGATTTCAAAGCGCTTGTCAAGCTGGTGTTTCATACCAACAATGGCTGCTTGCGATGCGGCCGCACCAATCATTACCAGGACAAGTGCTTTGCCATCACCGACGTGATGCACAACCGCATTGAGGATGATGATAACAACAATCATTGTCTGAGATGCCACCGCACAGGACACGACTACAACAAGTGCTTTGCCATCACAGACGTGATGCACAACCGCATCGATGACGATGATGATGAAGATGGCAATGATGATGATGATGATGATGATGATGATGATGATGATGATGATGATGATGATGATGATGATGATGCATACAGTCGAACAGGGCGGTATTACGTATCGCGAACATGTTGGCGCTGCCAGCGTCGCGGGCATTGGCAAGCAGCATGTTGTGCCAAAACACACAAAAATGGTCACGCGATTCACAGCCGCGCAAGATCGCGCTCTCGCGACTGACAAACGTTGTTAAACATATGTGTACGAGTATTTATTGTGCAAGTATTGTGTTTCAAAAACAGCAAACCCGCCAAACCCGCTAAACCCGCCAAACCAGCCAAACCAGCCAAACCAACCAAACAATGGCACCGTTCAACACGCTTGCCTACGGCATTCGACTCACTGCGGGTAGGGTTCGCAAAGAGCTGCGCGATTACTACGACTTGGATGATGATGAACTTGACGAATCTTTAATGTCTGGATTGGAGTTTCAATCGTTCGAGTTTGTTGGCCAAGACGACATCGTGTTGCTGGTAAAGAAACAGCCAACCACGGACTTGTATGACGACGACCACGTGCAGGTGATTGGCCAAGCAGACATTTTGACTGACCAACAAGTTGCCGACTTGGGAAAGCAGTTGATTCAGGCTGCCAAAGAGTTCATGGACGACACGGATGACACGTCCGTTGAGTACTACCAACCGATAAAGTTGTACTCGCTGACTGGTTGCTGTTACGAGTAACAGATTACACAATTAGTTGTTTGGTGTGTTGCGCAGTTGCGCAGTTGGTTGGCTCGGCACGTTTAGACCCGAGTCGACGTGGTACAGGACGAGGTGCTTGTAAGGACGGCGCAACTTTTCGGCTTGAGCAGGATCACGGATGATGCCCGTCCACGTGTCGCAGACCAACTTTGAGTAGGTAAACATTTCTTTTTCGACTGGTGATTCCGACACGTGCGGCGAGTCCGGCAAGTCCGCCTCAGCATGTTGGCCCAATTGGTTCTTGTACTCGATCAGCGCAGTTTCAAAGTCGGTGGTTGCAGACACCCAGGTGTCTTTGGAACCTTGCCTCACCACCGCAAACGTCTCCAACGCTGGTGTTTGTTTCAACGGGCAGTGCGCCACATGCCTCGAGTACTTTTTTGTGTCGAGCATCTCGTACACGTCGTGTCGGTGTTTGCTTGCAGCAATCATGCGTCCAAAATTGGCAAAAATAGTTACCTTGTCACGAACGCCTGGTTTGCTGCTTGCCGACTGGAACTCTACGTCGAAAAATTCGTTGTTCACGATGTTGGGCACACGACCTTGGCACAACGACCGCATCGTCTTGACCGCATTTGCGAGCGTCGCTTCTTGGTGCCACACTGTTTTTTTAGTGTCGCCACAAAAGTGGTACACAGCGTAAGACATGATGGACCAAAATTTTGAAAGCAAACATTAAGCCCAACAAACCCAACAAACCCAACACACCCGACAAGCCCGACAAGCCCAACATATGATGTTTGGCACAGCATTACAACATTAATTGTTCATTTTCTGGGCATCCAGTTTATCCAGTTTAACCAGTCCAACCAACCATCCGAATCCAATCCATCCAACCATCCAACCATCCAACCAACCTGCCAACCTATCAACCTGCCAACCTATCAACCTGCCAAAATGGACCAGCCAAACTGCGCAAACCAACCAGACCAACCAAACCATCTGAACCAACCAGACCAACCAGACCAACCAGACCAACCAGACCAACCAGACCAACCAGACCAACTGGACCAACTGGACCAACTGGACCAACCAGGCTTGGACACACACCACGTTTTAAGTTTTTACAGCACGCAAGCTGTATCTGCCTGGATGTCGTTGAACAATGCCAGCCTTGAAGACACAAACCAAGTTTCGAAGTGCGGGATCCAGTGGATGACTTTGCATTTTGGGCCAATCGTGCCAAACGTCTGAAACCCTGGCCTGTGTGTCGTGTTTACACTGTGCATCATATGTTTGGCAAAGCAAAATCAAACAACCAAGTAATTTGGCGGTGAAACCAATCAATTTCGCTAACAACAGTGTTGTAAAGGCCAAAGTTGTGCTCCATGCGGCTGTTTCAACTTGTCTTTATTGCGTTGCTGAGTTTTTGCAATGCGCAGCACTTTCCGCGTCCTCCCTACTTTCCTCCTGCTCCTCCGCCTCCGTGCTGACAGTCAAGCGCTGCAACAAAAATGAATAATCTTTAAACGGTCATTTTTACTCGCACTTTGGGCGCCCAATCGTGCCAAGCAACTGAATCATGGCCAAATATTTGATACGTTGTACGTTGCTTATACACTGCGCATCATATGTTTAAGTCAACCATTTGTAACAACCAACCAACCTACCTACCAACCAACCTACAAACCAACCAACCAACCTGCCGATCTGCCAACCAACCAACTGCGCAACCAACCAACCAACCGACCGACCTACCAACCAACCTACCAACCAAACAAACAACCAACCAAAAATCAACAAAATGTCCAAACTGGTGTTTGTCGAGTCTCCGTACAGCGGCAACACAGACTTGCACGTTAGGTACTTGATGCTGTGCCATTTGGACGCAGCTGCGCGAAACGAAATGCCAGTTTCGACGCACAACTGCATGACGCAGCACCCTATGTGCCAGACGTACTACGTGCCGGACAACCACGCCAAGTGGGACGTGCTGACCCGCGAGCGCGCCATTGACATGGGCCAGGTGCTGCGGCTGCGCTGTAACGAAACAATTTTCTACGAAGACATGGGCTGGTCGTCCGGCATGAAGGCTGCGTTGGAATACTGCAAAAAGCACCAGCTTGCTTTTCAGATCCGCAGGCTTGACATCAGTCTGGTGCTCAGCTGGAAGTCGAGCATCATCAGCCAGGAATTCATCCAAGCTGTGCTGGACAAGCAAGACCTGACAGGCTTCTTGACAAACTAAATAGTTATCCATAGTCCCCGCAAGCGATCAAATAGCACGGACGAAACAACCAAGTCTGGTTGTTTTACTAACTGTTGACGCGACGTGGATTAAAGTCTGGTCGAGTTGGTTGTACACCGCGTCAGCGTTCGAATGGCGCATAATCTGCCTGCTAGCTGCTAGCTATGGGTTGTAGGGTTGTACGAAATTTCGGCAGCGCCGATGCCATGCGTTGCCAAATCACACCGATCTTGGCTAGCAGTAATTGCACATATGTTGGAAATGTTGCATTGCATGAAGTTAGTTTTATGGTAAACCAAACCAAACCAAACCAAACCAAACACTACCCTGGAAACTTGACATGTTGGGCGTCGGCTTTTTCGTCGCGTATTGCGTGGCAAGCATGGTCGTCTTCATGTGGGTGGCAAAAACAGCTGTCGATAACTGGATTGAAAATCACGACCGCCGGAATCGGCTGTTTGTAGCCTTGCAACAAGTATACAGATTGCCATTTATCATCTTTGCAACTGTGGCGGGGTCGTGTTTTGGACTTTGTGTGGGTGTTGCATGTGGAGTTTGGGCTACATACATGATACTCGAGACGATTGGTTGGGTCGCAACAACATGTGTTGCGTTGTTCATTAATGGTTTGATCACTGCACGTGACGAGCGTATGTGAGTGACTAACCATTAAATTATCAAACCATCAAACCACAAAACCAAGTGAATTTGCACCAGGCCGACAAAACACTGTTTCCAGTTTGCCTGTCAGATAGCCAGGGATCCGTCCAAACTGTGCTGGCTGATCAAATTATTTGAACGTGTGTTTCGAATCCGCCATACTACTAACAACACACAATGATGTTTAGTTGTGCAACATATGTCAATGTTGCATTTTTGCATTATAGTACACACAGCATGTATTGTCGTATCGACCAGTTGGTCAGAAAACCAAACCAACCAACCCAACCAACCAACCAACCAACCAACCAAACCAACCAATTTCGTAAAATTTCGTCAATGTCAACTTTTTCGTGGCAAGGATGGCCGTACCAGTCGAGTGTCAAGATCGAAAAGCCAAACCAGGCGTTTGAATCCAAGCTGAGAGCCTTGCTGCCTGCAAACTTCCGGCTGGTGAGCACCGCTTGGAACGATGCGTCGCGTGGATCTGTGGGCGGCTTCCTGTCGGCGATGGGACCCAACATCACCGACGTGACGCTCAAGCACCTCGACTCTCAGAAAACAGTCTGCACGATTGTGGCTGGCGACAACCTGAACCCGCTGTTGGGCGTGCTCAGCAGCCAGGACGTGCAGCTGGTCGTGCAGCAGCAGCAAAAGCTGCAAACCATCCGGCTGGACAAGTTCTTGCAAAACATTGGCCAGTACGGCCAGTATGTCGGCATGAAGCCCGACTGCGACCTGTCGTCCAGCCTGGACGACAAGGTATCGATTCGGTTCCAGTGTGCATTCATCCAAGCCGAGCCGGGCGTGCCGGCCGACCTGTACGTCGAGTGCTTCAACTACCAGACGCGTGCTGCCGACAATCCCAAGAACCTGCTGGTAATGTCGACCACCCAGGGCGCTGCCATCCAGCAGGACCAGCCAGGCCGGAACAAGATTCTGCTGGACAAGCCGGACCAGATGACCAGCCATGCACTCAAGCTGGAACCCACCAGGTTTGGCGTCGGCGAGCAACAGACGGAGACCCAGGCTGAGCGCCAAGCAGCCCACCAGGCCGGCAAGGCCGTGTCGGGTGCGATTGGCGTGCGCAGCATGAACCAGCGTCTGAACTGCGTGGTGACTGTCCAGGTCCCGCTGCAACAAAAACCTGTTGCCAGTCGCTCAGCCAGCTATGCAAGCACTTGGGGTCTACCTGGCTCAGCTCCTGGAAAGCAGATGGCGTACAGCACAGACGACTATGATGGATGTGACGAGGAGTGTGATATTGGTGGTGGTGGTGGATGTGTCGAGGCATAAGGTGGCTGGCTGAGCGCAAACCAGTCATTTGCAAGCCGGGCGAGTTTGGGCAGTTCGGCCAGTTCGGCCAGTTCGGCCAGTGCAGCAAGTGCGGCCCGGGCCAGCATCGGTGAGCAAGTCGGCCGCGTCAGCCAGCTGGCCAACAAAGACTGCAAGCGCCACCCGACTGAACACCTGACTGTCACCATCACGACCTACTGGATGTGCAGCGACGTTCCTACCAAGGCAGAGATTGACAAGGCGTGCCAGGACCTGACTGACCAGTACGGCGCGATCAGCAGCGCTCATCTGGCCAGCCAGAAACTGGCGTTTGCGCGCCAAGACATTGGTGCCAACCAGCTGGACCAACCAGCCCAACCAGCCCAGCCAGTTGTTCGCCCGACTGTGCAGATTGAAACACCAAGCCTGACTTGGTAAAGTTGTTGCGTCCAATTTCAGCACGAAATATGTTGCACTAATAAAAAGCATACCAACCAACTATGAAAGACCTAGCGCGGCTCGAAAAACGAAAGCAGGCCAAACTGGCCAAACGTACCGACCACACCAAACCGGCCGAACAAGCCGACACATTTCTCGACACACATGGCAGACACATTGTGACGCACAACAACGTGCGACTTGTTTGCTTTGACAACCAACTGTATGCGTTTCAGACGTCGTGGCACTGTCTTGGGTGGTTGCACTGGTGCAGGCACAAGTGCACACACGTCCTACAAAACATGTGCCAAGCTTGTAGGCAACGTATGTGGTCGCGCGAAGTCATTTTTCAACAGTTTGTCATTTTGAAAATCAATTCTGGTCTGTTGGTTGTCGACACTGCATCACTCTGCATGACACACGTGTTTGTTTTGGCTCGAAGTCCCAGCCAGGCTGATTGCAAAACCATAGTTTGCAAAGACCACTACTATACTGTTGACCACATATTCAGCAACAGCTTTGCGGCGTTTCACCGATGCCAGTTTTTGTGTGTGTTCAGTTTGGACTCGCAGCAGTCATTGATTCTGTATGATGTGCTGGCCTGGCACAGCATTAGACTGACCAGCAGAAAGTTCCTGCTGTGTGTTTGCATCGACAAGTCGTTGCGGTTCTATTCACTTGACGATAATGCTGGATGCAAGTACGTTGCCGACTTTGATTGTAACCAGCCGAAACAACAGGCATGGTTGCCAAGGTTCGTGCACAGCACAGGCTGCCAAGCCACGTGCGAGCTGGACGCGTTTGTTAATGTATCTGTGAACTATGCTGGTCGCATTGTTGCAAAAAACGTCAAGACACTGGTTGTCGACTTGGTTCGAAAAGTTGTTCTGCAAGTTTGACCAACTGTGCAAGCCAACTATTCAACCAAACTTACAAGTCGCAATAGTCTGGTACTTTGTACATGTTGCTTGCAATGTGGGTTTTGATGCCAACACGTCCGCCTGGTTCTTGAAGCATGACAGGCCCGGCGCGTGTCTGTATGTAGTTTTGAATTCGAGGTTGTTCCAGTCCAGCATCACAGCAGCCGAGCTCAGGCCGTCAAGAAACTCCATTACATCCAGGCCTCGCTGATTGTTGGCCGAGTCGCCACATGGCATTACCTGCTGATTGTCACATCTGTGATGTTTTATATAGCATTGCCCAAACAAAAGCTACAACAAAACAACAAGCGATCCACATGCCAAGTTTCTCGCAGGGATTTGGTCCGTAGGCCTTGTCGCAACCACAACAGCAACAAATGTCTTCCAGAAAGTTTGACATGCATGTCAGGCAAATTGACACAACACGGCAGCAGCGCTCAGCTGCCAGGCCTGGAACGCTTTTTGGGATGTACAGCCAGGCAGATTCGTGCTGGTAGATGGCGTGCAGGCAAACCTCGGTTTGGTCGTTTAGATCCGGCAAGTTGTCCAAGAAGTACTTCAGTGCCGGCATGTAGGTACAGCAGGCCAGCTTGACCAGCTGCTTGTTGCACCGCAGGTAGTGCGGTGCCAAGTCGATGTTGCTGCTAAGCTGCTGGACTGCCAGTTCGACAAAGTCAAACTGGTTTAACAAAGACACATGTGCATACCTAAATGCCTCGCCGTTTTGCTTGACCTGACTTGTCATGAACGCCTTGTCGGAATTCAACTTGCTGTACTGCAGTATCGCGACGTTCTGCCGAGCAGCCAGGCTTGCTAGCTCGGCGTTGTTGCGCAGCTCGTCAGGCAACCACTGAAAAGCTGGCGCGAACTTTGACACGGCCAGTTCGGCCAGCTGGCGCACTTGGCGCAGTTCCGGCGAGGCATGTTGCAGCAACTGGCCATACAGCTGCACAAGTTCAGTCATGACCTCCAAGTCGTGGCCACACTGCTTGGCAATTGCTTGAAGTTTGAAGTAGTCGTCTTTGTTTTTTCGGATGGTGTCAAGCACAGCCAGCTTGGCTGGAAAAGCCGAAAAGCACAGCTCGACAGTCGGCGTGTTGCTGAGCTGCATGTCTTGCAGCTTTGACCATGCCTGGCAAGCTTGTTGCGACCAGTCGAGTTGGTCTTGCAAGATGTTGGGCACCAGATCGACTTGGTTGTGCTGGACACGCACCGACGATCTGTCCAGCATGCTGTGTGTCGCATTGACCCAGGCTGCCTGCAAAGCTTTGCAGCGCTTGCTGAGCTGGTCCAGTTGGTAGGCATCGTCGAACCGTGCCGGCTGGTGGTTCAAGTCGCGCACCACAAAGTCAAACTCAAAGTTGGGCGAAACAACACGCATGGTTGATTGACTGGTTGGTTGACTGGTTGTCGGTACGATGCATCCAGCAGTTGGCAACATATGTGTTGTGGCCAAGCTTTGCAACAAGTTGATAGTCATATGTCAGTTTAGAGTTTGTAGCAGTCAACCAGTTTAAACAATTAACCAAACCAGTTAACCGGTCAACCATGGGCGACTACATGAAGCAGCTGAACAAAACGCAGAGCTTTGAGGTTCTTGAAATGTCATGCGTGTACTGCAAGACGTTGACCATGAAAGAAACCGCGCAGTTGGCGCTAGTGGAACTGACGTACTCGAGTCTAGTCACGTTCAAAGAGGCAGTCGACCAAGCCAACTGCACAAAGTGGCAAGACTGTTCGACTTTGCTCGACTGGCTGGTAATTCACTTTGACGCGTTGTTGCTGTACAACGTCGACTCGGTGGTGATCCATCATGACAACACAATCATTCGATTTCAAAACACAACAAAGCAGCCAACCAATGACAGTTGCTCCATTGCTTTGGCGTATGAAACCGTTTACAAATACTACCAATACGTTGCACGACAAGCTGAACAAAAAGCAAAGTTTGACTTTGTGCCAGTCATCATTGCTGGTGCATGTCTGTTTGTTGCTGTGGTTTTGTCGCGCATCAAGTTTAATTAACAAACAAACCAGTTATTCGGCTAGTTTGGCCAATCCGGCTGGCTCGGCTGGTTGTTTTGGTTGGTACACAAGCCAACCGAACCAACCGAACCAACCAAACCAACCAAACCAACCAAACCAACCAAACCAACCAAACCAATCAAATACGTCTACGATTGGACCCTGTCGATTGCACATGCAGACACTTGCACCACGTAGGCCTGACCTGCGCGCATATCAGGTCAAGTCGCCGAACATCGGCAGAGCCTTCTGCTGCGCGCCAACCTGCTTTGCGTGCCTCGTGTTGACAAACGCGTGCGCCGGGTCGACCTTGCGCACACACTCCAGGCATGCGTCCCAGTCGCAGTACGCGCAGCGAAATCGCCCGTGGATGTTGTCGGTCTTGACATTGCCGGCGTGTGGCAAGTTTGCAGCTTTGCATGCATCGCAGAAAAAGTCGCCGGACATGGGCACCAGTCCGTGCGGGTGAAGCCAGTGGAATAAAGGCGCTACGCGCCGAATAAAGCGCACGTCGCTTGAAACATACCGCTGCTTCGGCTCTACTCCGTCGACGAAGCGTATGCGGAAGGGTGTGTTAGGCCCGACTAACTCAATCACCACCGCCTCCTGCGTGGTGCAGCTCGTCGGCGCGTGGATGTCGGTTGTCAGCACAACAAAGTCGCCCAGAGCTAGTTTGGCTGGTTCGGCTGGTTCGGCTGGTTCGGCTGGTTTGGCTGGTTTGGTCGGATCGACTGGTTCGGCTGGTTCGGCTGGTTTGGCTGGTTCGGTTGGGTCAGATGACTGGTTTGGTTGGTTTGGTTGGTCCAGTGCCGAGTCGGTTGGTTGGTCCGACTTGTCCAATTTAGCCAGCTTGGCAGGTTGGCATGTAGTCTCGACATTGTGGAGCGCATCATCAAGGACGCCGTGTATGCGAGAAATGAGGTTTGTTACGTCGACGTCTTGACATTGGCTTGCAAACGCTTCGAGTTGACGTTTTGGATCTTGCATGCAAGCCAACACATTGGTTGTGTCGGCATCAGAATCGGTGCAGACCAGTTCGGACAACTTTGACTCGTCAACCGAATTGCTGTCTAGCAGGTTGGCAATCTTGGCAAAACATGACAGTGCTTGGAACATACTTTTGGAACAAACAAAAGACTTTTGGTCTTGCATGGTTTTGGCTGGATTCAATTGTTTGATGGATGTACAACTTGGCTGGCAAAAAATACAATGTAAACCAGACAACAATATAACAACCGACGCATTATATATTGACTCATATGACAGGCAGCGCATTGTTTGGTTGCGTAGTCGCAATCGGTTGCGCAGTTGCGCAGTTAATCTGGCAATTCAATGACTGCCCAGCCCAGCGCGCACTCCAACGTCAGGTCGTCGTGCTGCACAATCGTCGTGATGCCGCCGTAAAACGCCATCGAATAAGCTTGCCTAGTTAGTACTTCCACGTAGTTGACAGGTGCAGTCGAAATGCTGGGTGGAAACAGCTCGATTGGCGTCGAGCTTTTCATGCCTTGATAGTTGGTTCCGCAGCGCTTTGCAGAGCCAAACGTTTTGTTGGCAAGGTTGACATTGTTCTTCATCGATTCCTGGTAGTTGGCCAAGCCAGTGTTCTTTTCGAGTTTGTAACTCGGCTGTTGGCCTGTGTAGCCAGATGCGTTCAAGTAGGGAAAAAAGGCTTGCAGCCAGCCGGTCACGGGCTCGCCAGGCATCGCAGACGCGCCTGACGTGGTGACCAGCGACCGCCAAAACGCCAAGTTGGGTGTGTGCTTGGCAGCCAGAACAAACTCGTCCAGCACGGGCAGCAGCACCACCAACCACCAATCCAAGTCGAACTGGCTCAACTGCTCGGCCTTGGCGCGCAAATGCTCCCAGTCAGCGACAGTGCCGCTCAACTCGATCCTTGGAAAGCCGCAGCCCGCCGACATGGTGTACTCAAAGTAGGACTTGACAGTGTCCATCAACGCGATTTGGCTCACTATGCGCGACACTTGGCAAGTTGTTGAAAAATCAGCCTGCAGCAGCTGAACTAGCCCGGCATGAGTGTTGGCTTCGATTTGCTGCGCAAAGTCTGCAAACACACCCGGCCAGTAGTTGAGCACAGACGACTTGACAAAGTCTGGCCGACTTACCAACAGCTCCGTCTTGCCTTGAAATGCTACAAACTTGCTGCGCAGAGTTTCTGGGTTTGCATTCACGTGGTTGGCCAGGCCTTGCAGGACAGTGTGCCAAACAACATCTGGGCTAAATCGGAGCGGTAAATGATCAAAAAAGGCTTGGCTGACACACTGGGCAAACAAGTTTTGTTGTGTAAAAAACATCTTGGCATTTTTGGGCGGCGCACTCATTGCCTCGACGATGCCGAACTTGGACCACGCGTGTTGTAAACTTGTTGTCGGGCTTGGCAACACACTGCCAAGTTGGATGCCAGGCTCTACTTCAAAGGCATGACACAGCGATGTGGACAAGGCTGCTGGTGCAAAAATACCAGGTGTTGGTGTTGTTGGTTTTGCTAATTTGGCCAACTTGGCCAACTTGGCCAACTGGTCTGTCTGGTCGTCTGGGTTTTCATTGGCAGTTTCATTGTGTGACGACGTGTTGCCCATTGTGGAAAGTTTGGATTGGTTTGGTTTGGTTTGGTGGCGCAGTTGGTTGGGTTGGTCGGTTCAACACATTTAAAATATGTGATACAACATATGATGAACTTGCAAAAATCAGCAAAATACCATGTTTGCAATTTGGAAATCAACCAACTGCGCAACCCGACCAGCCCCAACTGCGCAACCCAACTGCGCAACCTAACCAACCAACATGACAGACGTTACCGAGGCGTGCAAACGTATTGCCATAGCGGCTCAGGAGTTTACTACTAAAACGCATCCATCTGGTCAATTACTTGACGAAAAAATTGAGCATGCTATGGACTTGTATGCTGTAGTCGAGGCTACCAAAGAGCTTGCATCACACCCCAGCGTTACACGTGCGTTGTCGCACCCGTGGGTTCGCTCTGCGGTGAGATATGCCGAGTTTGCCAAGCGTTTTAATCGTGAAAAGTTTGAATTCATGTTGAAGCAGGCAACCGACTGCGCATCTGTGCAACCAACTGCGCAACTGCGCGACACACCGGTTGTTCAACAAACCAGCCAACCAACTGCGCAACTGCGCAACATGACGAATGCCGACTATGCATACCACCGCCTTGCATCAGTGGTTCAACGGTACGCCGACGACCAAACGATTGAAAGCTCACTCGACCTTAAAATCAAAAGGGCTATTGACGTATACGCTGCAGCCAAAGCTGCCGAGCAGTTTGCATCGGACCGACGCATTTACTGCACACTAAAACACACATGGGCGCGCGAGGCGCTGGACATTGCCGAGATTGCCAAGCACTTTCATGCTAAAACATTCAACGCCATGCTGACACAAGCACAGATTGACCAAACTGACTAGTGTGAGCAAACTGGTCAAACTGGTCAAGCTGACCAAGTTTACTGATCTGCGCAGTTGTGCGTTTGCGCAAACGTACTGGCTGTTGCATAAATTTGGCTAATGTATAAAACAACCAACTGTGCAGTTGCGCAACCAACCAATTTACCAACTGTCAACACACTAATCAATATGGCCGACCTTGCTTTGAAGAGTCTTGAGCAGGTCGCAAAGCGTTATGCAGACGACCGCAAATCGATCGATAGCGCAATGGATGCTAAAATCAGGTGGGCTGTCGACGTATACGCTGCAGCCGAAGCTGCCGAGCGGTTTGCATTTGACCATCGAATTAGTTTTATGCTGCAACACCCGTGGGTGCGCGAGGCGCTGGACATTGCCGAGATTGCCAAGCACTTTCATGCTGAAAAGTTCCAAAACATGCTGCACCAAGCAAAGATTGGGCAAGTCTGGGACGTGTCGGACGCAGAAAGCAAGTTGCAGACCATTTTGAACGCAACTGGCCCAGATGAGTTCATGGGTGTACCGTTGGGTGATGACTTGAACTTTAAGCATGGCAAGTTGGTGGTGGACGTTCAGTCAGACATCAACTTTAACCTTGAGCTCGGTTCTGGCTTGGTGTTGAACAGCCGCTTCGATGGGCAGCAGTATGTGGTGAAACTTGGTCTGCCGTCATTCTTCTTTTACTTTTTGTCGTGCAAGGCAGTGCCAGTCAAGCCGGGCGAACTTGGTTTGGCAATGCTGCGCTACAAGACAATCGACTTGGAATTGAGCAATCAACTGCTGGATTCTAACATGTATTTCGTGTGGAACCAGAACTACGACAACCAGCAAAACCAGCAAAACCAGCAAAATCAAAACATGTACATTGCCAGTTGTGGCGGCATCACGGGTGGGTTGTTTACCACAACTATTGCACGAAAGTGCAGCCGTGAAGAGATCAACCAAAAGTATGGTAGCAATGTGGTGTTTTTCAGGTTTGATTGACTTGTTTGTTTTGTCAACTTAACAGTTTTCAACCGAACCAGTCTTGCAGTTCATCACATCAAACCACTCACCACAACGCCAAAACACCAAACCACCACAACGCAAAATTTACCAAACCAAAACACCCAACCGCAAAACCACCAAACACCCAACTACCAAACCATGCAAAGCCAGGATTCCAGCAAAACTTGGACTGTCCAGTATGCTGGCAGCATGCTGGGTTGCCTAGCAGTCGGTGAAAACATGCTGGACGAGTTGCGCAGCTTTCTGGTGCAGCACGACAAGTCACCAGACAACATAGTGGTGTTTCAACACGGCCAGCCTGTTGTGCTGGATCGTTTTTGTCAGTCTGACCAGTCCAGAATCATGGTCGTGACGTCTGGCTGGGCCAGTCGGCATGTCATGATTGCGCACGTCGCGACTGCGTTCAACCACTTGGGCGAGCAGATGCTGCTGCGCATTGCCAAGCCCAGTTGGAACAGGCGCGTCGCCAAGTTTGCCAATCTGTTTTTGCAAGTCTGGCAAGACTACTCCAAGCTAGCCGACCAGCTGGACCAGCTGTGCTGTTCCAAACCGGACCTTTCGGACGACAAGTACTGCGACTTTTTACGCCACCACATATGCAAGCACCAGCATGATGCCAGAATGATCAACTTGATCCACATGGTGGTTGCAGTGTGGTGGCGCAGCGACATTCGAGCCTGCCAGGCCAACATAAAAGTGGTAGCCGCCTTGGTGCTGGACCAGCTTGACCGGCTGGACCGGCAAGATTTACTGGGCAAGCTGCACTGGGTGGACCTGTTGTTTGTGATGTTTGATTTGGACGACATGTGCACCAATGCGACCTACAACGCTTTGATGTGTGATTTGGTTGTCAAGTCCGGCAAGGCAGTTGTGCTGGCCGAGATGGCTGCCAAGCTGTGCAGGTCGGAGATCAAGCATTGCACAATGCTGCACCGAATTCTGAGTGTGGTGATGACCAGCAAGGCGCCGTACAGCTTGCCCGAGATGGTCGGCAAGATCTTGGCGGCCAAGCATGTGCAGTACTGGCTGATGCAGTGGCAAACCAACCGCGATGGATTCTGGCCGGCATTCTTCAAGGCAGGCGGACCAGGACTTGCGGCCAGCGACTTTGAACATGCAGACCGAAACGGGCTAAGCAACCTGTTGCGCAACATACCCAGCCATGCAGCGTCGGATCCAGCTTGGAAAGTGTTTGGCCAAGTGTTGCGCGACTGGCTGCGCCAGACCAGGCAAGGCAAGAACACGTCGTGGGAGACAGTTGATGCAGCACAGATCTTGCAAAGCTGCGTTGTGCGCCAGTCATTTGTCAAGTGCCAGGGCCTGGCAGAGCTGGCCATGTTGATGACCAAGCCAGCCAAGCGCGGCCTTTTCTTGGCACAGTTGCAACAGCTGTATTGTTGGATTCGCCCGACGCAGCAAGACAGGCACGGCAAGATGCTCATCCAGGCGCATGCCTACATGCAAGATGCCAATCGCAAGACGTACTACGACCAGCCGCCAAAACCAGCCAAACCAGCCGAAACCAGCCAAACCAGCCAAACCAGCCGAAACAGCCAAACCAGCCAAACCAGCCAAACCAGCCAAACCAGCCAAACCAGCCAAACCAGCCAAACCAGCCGAACCAGCCCACTCGGCACAATCAACGTAATTTAAATTGGTCTGATTTCGTCATGTTAGTTGTTTGCCTACTAACCAACCAGACCAACCAGACCAACCACGCGATGTTTGCAGTTGCCCAACCAAGCACTTGTCCAACAATCCATCCAACCAGACCGTGCACACAAAACCTGACGAGTACTGAAAGCATGTATGTCGAGCTGATGAGGTGTCGAGGTGGCGAGGTGGCGAGCTGATGAGGTGTCGAAGTGACGAGGTGTCGAGGTGGCGAGAGGTTTCAACAAACATCATATCATGGTTTACATTAGATTTGAAAAGTACTTTTTTGGTTTGTCTGGTAGCCTGGTCGCCTGGTAGCTTGGTTGTCTGGTTATTTGGTTGTGCAACCAACCAACCAACCATGGGTTGTATGTTTGTAAAACCTGTCGGACCTGCCAAAACTGTCAGTTATGTAAAAGTCGAACAAAATGAGCCAAACACACCCAGCCCACCCAGCCCACCCAGCACCACTGGAACAAACATCAGTAAAGATAGCAATTCCGGCGTCACAGTGCGTGTTGATGACGCAGTGCTTGAATTGATCGACATCATAGGCGTGTGTTTGCAAGTCCGAAAGGACATTCAAGCGTGGTTGGCTGAATCAAAATGCGAAATTGCCAAACTGGGCAAGACGTTTGACCAGGATTATCAATCGCACAGCATGCTCTTGCGCTCAACAAACAGCCTGCTGCACAGCACTGGTGCAGCACAGATAAGTATCGTCAATCGGCACCATGAAAACTATTACGTTTGCAGTCAGCTGTCTCGGTTTGTTGAGCTAATGAGCATGCAGGGCAGCAAGCTGGTGCAGTGCGACACCAAGACGCGCCAGTGCATCCTAGTTGCTCTGCTGGCTCGGCGAGCCAGATTGCACCACTACCTGGATGCCCAGATAAGCATGTGTGCAGTTGGTCTTACACAACAACTGCTGTGCAAACACGACAACCCAACAGTCAAGTTTCTGGTTCAGAGCTTGTTGGTGTACTTGTCGCAGCATGGAAGCATTCTCAACGACGACTACCACACTGCATTCTGTGTGGCTGTCATTGGATACAGCTGCTACATCAAAGCTGGTCAAGTGTTAAAGCATGTTGTGCCCACGTTGCTTTGAATAGTCGGCAATCATATGTTGTAAAATAAAAAAACCAAATTGTGCAAGTCGTGCAAACCAATTTAACCAATCCAACCAATCCAACCAATCCAACCAATCCAACCAACCCAACCAATCCAACCAATCCAAATTCAACATGCCGCGTTGGCATCGGAAAGGCAATAGCCACACAGTGGCGTGCTATGACTGCAACCAGCAAGTAGCCAACCTGGCGTCTCACCGGTCAAGTTGCCCAAACTCGCGCATCAACAAAAGCAGAGTGTTGTCAAAGTCTGGTCGGTCTGGTCGGTCTGGTCGGTCTGGTCAGCAGTCTGGCAAGTCAAGCCAGCTTGACCAAAGCGTGACGACGTTTTTGCTGCTCGACGTCTCGGGCTCGATGGATGGAACCAGGCTGGAATCAGCCAAGCAGGCTGCTACTGCGTGCTTCGACGCCATGGAAGACAATGACAGGTTTGCCGTGGTGACGTTTGACACCAAGGCATTCTGGAAGCTCAAGCCGCGCGTTGTGGAACAGCTGAGGCGCCAAGCCGAGCTGCCGGTCTTGATGAATCGCATCTTTGCCCAAGGCTGCACGGCGCTGTACGACGCCATCTTCCTGGTGGCTGAGCAGATTCACAACAAGCAAAACAAGAACAACATTGTGGTCGTCACCGACGGCGAGGACAACAGCTCGACGCACAGCTTGGCGGAGGCACTGGCCTTGCTTGCCGAATTTCCCAACATGACGTTGGACATTGTCCATGTTGGCCAGCAAGCCTTGCCAGCCTACGAGCAGCTGGTCCAGACGCGCGGCCAGTACACGCTGGTGCAAGAAGAAAAAATTGTCACAACAACTACCCAGGTGTTTACCAAGTCGTACAAACTGTTCAAAGCTAGACAGTGCGAATCTACCAGCCAAACCAGTGCGACCGATGCGACCGATGCGACCAGTGCGACCAGTCCGGCCATCTGACTTGTTGACATGCAAGTCACCAACCAAACCAACCAATTGTGTTGGCAACATCAATAAACCGAATAAACCGAATCAAACCAACAAACCAACCAAACAACCAAGACACAGCCCACACGGACACGATGATGGCAACAGTGCTTACGTGTTGGGCTGTCGCCGGACTTTGCATGCTAGGTGCAACGACCAGCTTAGTTTCGGCGTTATTGGTACATTGCAGCATAAATGCATTATATGTAACATAACAAACTTAGCGAATCATTGTGTCCAGGCGCTCGTCCAGTTTGGCTTGGAAAGCTAGCCAGTACTTGCAATCATGCCCAGGCTGTCCAGACTGCCCAGACCGGGAATCTAAAAGCATGTCCAAGTATGCCAATGTCTGATCAGTCTGATCAGTCTGGTCATCCAGATGCGTTTTGCAGTGTGGACATGCCCAATCTAACAAATCAAACCAGCTAGACCATTCAGACTTGACAAGCCCGACAAGCCAGCCCATACTTGTGGCCGAATCCGTCAGAAGCTGGCCAAACTGGTACAATGTGTGTTTTCCACAACGACGCTTAGCAAGCCTGTTACCGCGCGGCCGCGGCGACTGGCACTTGGCACGACCTTTTTTTTTTAAAAATAATTTTAAATCACCAAACATATGTTAGTAAACCCAACAATGAGTCGACCAACTGCGCAACTGCGCAACCAACTAACCAACTAACCAAACAACCAAGCACGTCCGACACGTCCGACATGCTCGACATGAACAACGCCACCAACATGCACAACCAAATTGCATATAGCATGGCCTGGACGATGCTTGCGTGCTGGCTTGCTGCAGCAGTGATTGGATTGGTTCATTACTTGGAGCGAGATAATTCCAACCAAACCTACCAAACCGACCAAACCGACCAAACCGACCAAACTGACCAAACCGACCAAACCGACCAAACTGTCCAAACTGACCAAACCGACCAAACCGACCAAACTGACCAAACTGACCAAACCGACCCGGCTAATTGTGGTCCAACTGGTCAAACCAGTGAAACCAGTCAAACTGGTCAGACGAATCCGTTTTACCGAATCATCATCATAGTGGCCAGAACTGCCAGCAACCAGATTGGCTACCAAAACAAGCTTTGCTGGCGCCTGAAAGCCGACATGCAATATTTTCGCAAAGTCACACTGGGCCAGCAAAACAACGCCGTCGTGATGGGCCGCAAAACGTTTGAATCCATTGGCAAGGCACTGCCTGGACGTCTCAACATTGTGCTGACAAGAAACAAAAATGCCCGGCAGCTTTACAACTTGCCCGACGACGTCCAAGTGGCACACAGCTTTGACCAAGTCGAACAACTGGTTGCATCCTGCCAGGACTGCTTTGTCATCGGCGGCGCAGAAATCTACAACCTGGCCATGCAAAGTAGGTTTGCCAGTTGTGTTGTTGTGTTGTTGTGTTGTTGAATTTGGTGTGCTGCTAAACTTGTTTTGTCTGTTTTGTATGTTTGCCATGCTTGCCATGCTGGCAGCCAACAACGTCGCAAAGATCCTGGTGAGCCAAGTCGACCTGGCCAACAGCCAAGCTGTCCAAGCTGTCCAAGCCGACACGTACTTTGACTTTGACACGTCCAAGTTTGTGTGTACCGATCTGGGTCAGCAAGACGACCAATGCCTACTCAGCACATCCAACCTCTGCGAGCCATGCAAGCTGTCGTTTTTGCAATACGACCGAATCGATCCAACCAACAAAACCAACACACACCAACCGACCGTCTCTGACCAACCGACCAATCCGGACCAACCGACCAATCCGATCCAACCGACCAATCCGGACCAACCTACCGATTCGGACCAGCCAAACCAGCCAAACCAGCCGACCAATCCGGACCAACCTACCGATTCGGACCAGCCAAACCAGCCAAACCAGCCGACCAGTTCGGACCGACCTACCGATCCGGACCAACCGACCAATTCGGACCAACCATGCGTGCATACCGATGAGCAGCAGTATCTGGACTTGGTTCGCAAAGTTTTGGCCAGCCAGAACCTGCGCAAAGACCGCACTGGTGTCGGCACGCTGTCCATTTTCGGCGCACAGATGCGGTTTTGCTTGCGCAACAACGTCATGCCGCTCCTCACCACCAAGCGCACGTTCTGGCGCGGCGTCGCCGAAGAGCTATTTTGGTTCATTTCTGGCTCTACCGATGCAACCAAACTTGCGGTAAGTTTTGCATGTTTTGCATGTTGGGTTTTTTGTCAGTCAGACAACATATGTTGTTTGTACATTTTTTGGAAAAGTCGAAATGTTGTTTTGTTGTTTTGTTGTTTTGTTGTGTTTTGAATGGTGTAGGTTTAATTAGTCCACCGTATCATACGAGGCCAGACTAGGCCAGGCCAGACCAGACCAGACCAGACCAGACCAGACCAGACCAGGATATTACAGACCAATTCAGGCTAGACCATCATATAGCGTGCTAGAACTAGGCCATGCTAGACCGGACCATGGTAGACCAGGCTAGACTGAATCCGGTGACGTGTGATTACCAGACAACAGTTACTTGGGTTGTTTAGGTTGTTTAGGTTGTTTAGGTTGTTTGGGTTGTTCGGGCTGTTCGGGCTGTCCGGGTTGTTTGGGTGGTCCTAGTTGTCTAGTCGTCTGGTTGCCTGGTTAGCATTGTCTAGTTGCCTGGTTCGAATTGTCTAGTTGCCTGGTTGCATGGTTGTCTGGTTAGAATTGTCTAGTTGCCTGGTTCGAATTGTCTAGTTGCCTGGTTGCATGGTTGCATGGTTGCCTGGTTAGCATTGTCTAGTTGCCTGGTTGCCTGGTTGTCTGGTTAGCATTGTCTAGTTGCCTGGTTGCATGGTTGCCTGGTTAGCATTGTCTAGATGCCTGGTTGTCTGGTTAGCATTGTCTAGTTGCCTGGTTGCCTGGTTGTCTGGTTAGCATTGTCTAGTTGCCTGGTTGTCTGGTTAGCATTGTCTAGTTGCCTGGTTGTCTGGTTAGCATTGTCTAGTTGCCTGGTTGTCTGGTTAGCATTGTCTAGTTGCATGGTTGCATGGTTGCCTGGTTAGCGATGTCGTTTGGTGGTTTGGTGGTTGGGTTGGGCAATGCTGGCTGGATCTGGTTTAGTTGCTGCACCATTAGATATGTCTGCATTCATACATAGCCGGCTTGGATGAATCACAGCATGGTTGCACCGATGTGTTGCTGCACCACTGGGCGGGTAGGTTAGTTGGTGGGTAGGTTAGTTGGTTGGTTGATTTGGTTTGGATAGTTGGTTTAAATAGTTTGGTATTTTGGTTTGGCAGGCTAAAAACGTCAGGATCTGGGACGCCAACGCCACGCGCCAGTTCCTGGACCAGCGAGGCCTGCACGACCGCCAGGTCGGCGACCTGGGCCCGGTGTACGGCTTCCAGTGGCGGCATTTCGGCGCCAAGTATGTCGACATGCACACCAACTACCAGGGCCAGGGCGTCGACCAGCTCAGCCAGGTCATCCACCAGATCAAGACCGACCCGTACAGCCGCCGCATCATCATGACCGCATGGAACCCGCCGGACCTCGACCTGATGGCGCTGCCGCCTTGCCACATGATGGTCCAGTTTTATGTTTGCAACAACGAGCTGTCGTGCCACCTGTACCAGCGTTCGGCCGACATGGGTCTGGGCGTGCCGTTCAACATCGCCAGCTACGCGCTGCTGACCCGGCTGATTGCACACTGCTGCGACCTGGAAGCCGGCGAGTTTGTGCACACCATCGGCGACTGCCACGTCTACACCAACCACATAGCGCAGCTGCAGCAGCAACTGACGCGCAAGCTGTTTGCTTTTCCCAAGCTGACAATTTCGGACACCAGCCGCCAAATCGACCAAATCGAATTCAAGCATCTTCAACTCTGCAACTACAAGTGCCATGCCGGCCTGAAAATGGACCTGGCAGTCTAGACCTGAACTGACCTGACACCTGACACCTGACACCTACCGACTCTTTTATAACAACTAATAATCGCAAAACGCTTTCAACTACTTTTAAAATGTTTACACATGCGCAACACTGTTTGGTTGTTTGGTTGTTTGGTTGTTTGGTTGTGTTGCACATCAACAAACGTCAAACAAGTTTGTGTCCAGCAAGTCGCCAGATGCCAGACGCAGCAGCGACTCTGGCAAGGTTTCGATCGTGCTGCACAGTCGACTCACTGGTTCATGGGTTTCCGGGTGGTGGCCGCTGCGCAAGCTCGTCCGGTGCACCATCAACGTGCCGGACGCTGCATGTCCCTGTAGCGGGTGGCGCCGCGACAGCCACTCCAGCTGCGCGGCTGTCTGGCCGTTTCGAATGCCACTGGGCACAAACACCCTCCGATTCACTTCGTCAGCTATGCTGCTCGCAAAGCACGACTGTGCTCGCCAGACCAGCACCGTGCGCGCCTCTTCGAACGAGCTGTACGACGAGATCTTGCAGCCAAACGGCCACAGGATTTCCAGCCACGTGCTGCGCGTCACTTGCTTTTCGAGCTGGGCTAGATGCATCCCGAAGTATTTCTGCCAAACCAACACAACACAACCACACAAAATCATACATGCTGGCATACAACCAACACAACATACATTCATACGTGGCATACAAACGTACAAACAACAAAATCATACATGCTGGCATACAACCAACACAACACAAAGTCATACATGGCATACAAACATACAAACAACAAATCATACCAAACGTTACGTACCACGGCGCGCATGTTGGCGTCGTCGACGATCGCGGCATCGTTGTGCAAGTCGTGCAAGTCTTTCTCAGTCGGTGGAACGACGAAAACAAGCTCGCTGTGGTGAGCAAAACCGATCGCGCCGCTAAACATCTGCATCATTCGTTTCAACGTTTCTGTCATGCACACCGAGCACCGCGGCGAGTTGAGGCTTTCCAGTACCGCGTCGTGGCGCAAGTCCCGCGTCTCTTCGTCGAAGCCGTTGGCGTCCATGCGCACAACAACCCAGTTGTGCCCAAGAATCGGCTCTACCTGGCGTTCTCGCAAAACAACTTGTTGGCCGATTTCGCGCAGCATGCCAGAAGTGCCAAGCCAAGGATACCTGACGGTCGCGTTGCTGCGCAGCAGCATGTCGCCGAGCTCTGCCAAGGAATCACTGTCATCCGGATCACCTGGCATGGCTGGTTCGGCCGGGACGGCTGGCTGGCCGGTTGGTTGATCAGGCTGGTCAACGACCATGGTTGGTTGGATGGATGGATGGATGGATGGATGGATGGATGGATGGTTTGTTGGCTGGTTGTTTTGTTTTGTTGTATTGCGTGTAGGTCAAAAATGCCAAGCACATGTCGGTTAAAATCTTTTGCAGTATATGTTGCAAACTTTTAAACGCCAGTTAAATTTCAAACCGAATTGTGTGTAATCAACAATGTGGTCACTGTTCAGTTTAGATAACTGGACATTTCGACTTTTATTCGGCTGGCTGTTTGCCTGGTTTGCCTGGTTTGCCTGGTTTGCCTGCTTTGCCTGGTTTGCCTGGTTGGTTTGTCGAGTCATTATTTGAACATGGCCGACAAGCCAGCTGACCAAGCGCATGCCGAACGGCGCATCGTGCTTGGCAAGTTGCTGCTGACTGTGGACCAGGCGAAACAGTCGCCATTGCTGGCCGGGATCATTGACGACCAAACCGACCAAACCGACCCGGATGGTTCAACAGACCAAACTGGCGTGTTGGTGATCGACGCGTCGTGCTTTCCAGACTGCATAAAGCAACCCGATGCTTTGACACTTTGGTTTGACAACTGGCCTGCTTGTGAGATTTTTCTTGTTTACGGCATCTCGGCGCTGAACGAGTTGCTTGCAGCATCCGACTTTCTCATGATGCAAGCATGTATCAACCAGATTATCGAAGTCTGCGCCGAGATTGCAACAACCAAGTTGATGAATCCAAACCAGTTCAAGCTCGATCTGCTGGAACCAGTGTACTACCAGCTGGTCAGCCAAGGCCTTCCACCCATTGGATTTGCTGGCAATGTTGCGCAGCTGTGCTGGCTGTGCAACAAGATGCCTGCTTTCATGAAGCCGCAGATGAGACTCCTGCTTGTGACCAAGCTGTTTGGCCATATTGACCAGCTGGTTGTTTCTGGCCAAAAGATGTACATCAACGATCCGACCAACGTTCTGGTCTGCCAAGTTGGAACGCAGGCAATCTGTGGTGCAGACTGGTACGGCGTGGCAGTTTGCCAGCAAGTGTGCCATTTGTTCAAGTCCAACATCCTGCACTACGACCAGCATCTGGCATGGCTGTCAGCCGACCCGGCCGAACTGGTTTGTGCTGATGCCAAACCACCAGGCCTGGCTGTGTTGGCCAGTCTGGCCTGCACATCTGTCGACATTGCGGCGTCGCCTTGCCAGAAGTACATTTTGTGGCGAGTCGACCAACCAGCCGAGGCAGTCCAGGCACAGCCAGTCCAGGCCCAACCGGCCAACCAACCAGCCGACCAAGTCCAGGCCCAACTAGCCGACCAACCAGCCGACCAAGTCCAGGCCCAACCGGCCGACCAACCAGCCAACCCAGTCCAGGCACAACCAGTCCAGGCCCAACTAGCCGACCAAGTCCAGGCACAACCAGTCCAGGCCGACCAGGCCAACATGCCAGGCCGATGCGGTCAAAAGCCAGGTCGGCGCAACATGCTCTTTTGTTTGGCAAACCAACAGCCTGTTGTGCTGCCAGGCATCATCCAGCAGGCCAGCAGGGCGTGGTGGTTGGGCGACCAGCTGGCGTTTTCTGTGCCTGGCCGAGCTGTGTTTCAAACGCGCCGGACTGACCAGCTGCACCAGCTGGACCAGCCGGACCAGTTTGGCAACCCAGCGCACATGACGTTCAACGGCACATGTGCAGCAACTTCTGGTGCAGTCCTGTGCTCCACGCAAAGCTGTTGTGAAACCACGATGATGGAAGTGTGGCATGCTGGTCAGTGCTGTGTCAGCACGATTTCCGGCACAGTCGAGGTGGTGTGTGCAGATCTGCACGACGAGACCGGGCGCACGTTTGTGATGCGTGTTGCTGTCCAAGGCAGGCCTGACGTTTACCAGCTCGTGACGACACCGTTTGAAGGCGTTAATAGACTTGCTGCTTGTGGTCGCTTGGCCATCAGCCAAGTTGACCAGCTTTGCGCAACTGTTGTTTGGCGTCGTTAAACGTTTATTGACCAAACCGTATTTTGTTTGATCCAGAACGATGTAAATTAAATACAAACTGTGCAAACTGTGCAAAACTGCATGTATTTGTCACGGCTTGTTACTGTACATGCAGACCAACCGAACAAGCCTGGTTGTGTCTGCAGTGTTGGCAGGTCTGATAGGGCCTACTTGGTTATGTGGGTGAACAAATTATTCAACCGAATGAACAGTTTGCCAAGTGCACACAGCCAGGCAAGCCGCACACATCGTCAGACTGACCAGATTGGTCAGATTGGTCAGATTGGTCAGATTGTCTTTGCAAATCATGCAAGTTTTTCAGCAACTTTGACTCGTCACACAGCGAATCAACAACCAAACCACCAATGCGCATGGTGCAACCTGGTTCATCAACTGGTTGCCAAGGCCAATGGTGGTTGTGTTTGGTTTTTGTGTTGCGACATATGTTGTTTACCTGTTTACCTGTTTACCTGTTTACCTGTTTACCTGTTTACCTGTTTACCTGTTTACCTGTTTACCTGTTTACCTGTTTACCTGTTTACCTGTTTACTGTACGAACTAGGTGCACGTCAAACACTGTCTGTGCAAGAAAACACTAACTAAAATCATACTTTCGGGTTGATGAAGAGATTTCAAGGTCAAGAAGAAAGTCGGTGTGAACGAGTATTAGGTCGCCACTGCGAGTTGGTGCATAAAACCTACAAAAATACACACCTTGAACTGCAAACACTGATTTTGCAAACAGAATTGCCTTGTGTCGGTCATCGATGCTGCTGCTGTGCCAGTTGTCCAATATGTTTACAATTGTTGCATCAGCTTTATCGGGCAGCGTGCACATCGTGCACCAGGTGGTGTTGTCGTTGTCGTCGACGTGGTACACATCGTCAACACTGTCGTAGGTAATGACAAGGCCAGCATGGTCACGATGACTGGTCATGGCAATCTGGCAAAGCAGTATTTTTTAAATGTTATTTTCTTTTATTATTGTGGCAAGTTGCGCCAGCTGGCTTGGCGACACCATGTTGCGAAAGTACACCACGGTAATATGCGTGTCGCGGTAGCCTGCCACACTGCCGGTTGGTATCACAACAGCGCGTTGATTTATGACTTCCAAACGCAGCATAATTTTTCGATTTTGAAGCTGCGCAGCACGCTGCGCAGCCAGCGTCTCGGCGTGTTGACCACGCTTTTCATGGTTGTCAAGAACTTCGATGTGTGCAGGCCGAAAGTCGCAGCACATCTTGGCTTCCTGACAGGCCTGGTTGCGCTGCACCAAACAGGTGGGCAGCTGGTGCTCTATGCTGCACGCCATATTGACCGAATCTACCACCAGGAAACCCAGCACTTTGCCGGCACACTCGATGCTCCAATAACGCTTTGACTGGCCGGTTTGGATGGTTGAACTGAGTTGATGGTTCGGCTGGTCTGGCTGGTCTGGCTGGTCTGGCTGGTCTGGCTGGTCTGGCTGGTCTGGCTGGTCTGGCTGGTTTGTTTGGTGACCCAACAGTTGGTCGGCAACTAGGCCGAACAACATGCCAAACAAAATCGACAGTCCAAGCATCATGCACGCCACCAAGGTTTGGTCTTGAATGGTTGCAGGCTCATCTACTACGTGAATCATGACCAGTTGGTTGGTGGTTGGTTTGGCTAGTTGGTTGGTTTGGTTGGTTAGTTTGGTTGGTTTCGCTAGTTGGTTTGGTTCGTTTGGCTGGTTGGTTTGGTTGGTTTTGCTGCCACCATAAAGTTGGCTACGATGTTGGTTGCGACAATTGCTGTCGGTTTAAAATTAACAAACGCTTGCAAACTGGCCTAAACACCCATCCAACCAGCATCCAAGTTTGTTGCTGATTTTGGCAACACAGTAATTAGGTAATTAGGTGTCTGCACTGCTGACTGACAACGGTCCTGGTTCAATGCTATATTCGGGCTTAGACAACAAGTCGAATTCCTTTTCTTGGCGCAGCAACATGCTGAGCAGCGAGTCCGTGCCGTATTCTGGACTTGCAATTTCAAAGACTTGAAAGTAACAGCATCCCCTGGTCGGCAGCAAGTCGTCGTCAGCCAGCACGTACCCATCGTCGGGTATTGTGCAGTATGCACTGACCGAATCGTGGTAGTACAGCTCGATTTGGTCAGCATCAATGTTGGTCATTTGAGCCAGTACTTGCTTGGCATCCTTTTGGAACCGCACTGGTGTCTGCTGGTCCGGTTTGTCCAACGTAAACGTTGTGTGAGCACACATGCTAAATTGGTGCACAAATGTCAAAGGCCCGGTTTGATCGGTCTGGACGACCTGGTCTGGCGGCCAAACTGGCAAAGCAGGCGACCGGCAAAACGAAAATTCCAGCGGCTTCATGTGTTGCACTGGCTGGTCTGCCGACTGGTTGGGCAGCTGGTTGTTCATTGTATTGGTTGGTTGGTTGTTTGTTTGGTTGGTTGGTTTTGCCAAACTGGTTGGTGTTGAAAAATTGGTTGGTTGGTTAGTTGGTAAAAAACACGTTTAAACATCATATGTTGCACAACTTGGTTTTGACAAGTTGGTTTGCACAGTTTGCGCAGTTGCGCAGTTGGGCTATTCGGCCATTGTGTCAAGTGTTTGGCTTGCAGTGTTGAACTTGATCTTTGAGTTGCTGCTTTGCATGACCAGGATGTCGTCGTCCCACGAAACAACTGTCACTGCATCAGGCATCTCAAACGAGTTTCTAGTAACCAGATCAACAAGGAACGACTTGTTGGCTGCTTTCTGCCTGGCCAGCACGAACCTCTCGTGCTGCTCAAACTTGCAATTTGTCAAGTTGATGACTTTGTGCTGCTGCTCGACGCTGCTAGCTTCCAGCCTTACTCGGTTGGACCACAACTCGACATGATGACATTTAGCTTTGGTATAAACAATCATACAATGAAAGTTGTAAGTTGGTGGAATTGGTTGTTCTGGTTGTTCTGGTTGTTCTGGTTGTTCTGGTTGTTGTGGTGTTTGTGGCTGCTGGTATGTAAAGAACTTCAAATCGGTCGAGTCTAGCAACTTAGTTGGGCTTGTCGAGATGACTTGGTCGGCATACATGTCTGTGATTTGCAAGTCAAACTGGTCATACTCGTTCTCGACGATCGAATACACCAAGCACATCTGGTCCAGTGCAAACACGCGTGGCAAGCAACCATGGTCCAGTTCAGAAGCTGCCTGGCAAATTGCCAGCCATGGCGACTGGTAATTGCTGTGGTCAAAAGTGTCCATGCGCACAAATTGGTTCAAGTGTTGCACTACTTGGCGCTGCAAGGCCGGGTCTTCGTGCTCAATCAGCTTAAACACTTGGCAGGCGCGCACCGCATCTGGAAAGTCGATGCTCACGCGGCAAAGCCCAGCTTCAACCATCTTGTCCAGCAAAGCGTCCAGCTCGGGCATGGCCAGCATGTCGGCAACCTCGTCTGGCTCTGGCTCGTCGTCCAACCGAGTGGCTGTTTTCGCTTTGCAGTCCAACTCAAAGAAGGTTTCTTTGTCGCCATACCAAACTTGCAGCATCAGCTTGTTGTTTACCACAAAGAGCCAGCTGCTCTGCATCTTGCATGCCAGCACCAGCTGGTCGGGTTGCCCAGACTGGTCCGACTGGTCGGGCTGGACAGGTTGCCCAGACAGGTCGGGTTGCCCAGACTGGTCGAAGCCAACACCCCGCGAAAAGATCTGGTCAACATGCCAGAAGTAGACCTTGGCGTGCTCGTCCTCGCCATGCTTGCCAACAAACACCACGTAATTGTCAAACAAGCAGTTGCAATAGTGTATTGCCTTGCTGGGCACGAACGTGTTTTTCAAATAGCGCTTGCCTATGAAACTTTTAAGCACGTCATGTTTGGTAATAGAGCAGCATTCCAGGTCGTACATGATTACTGTCAGCTCAGCAGCGTCTCCGCCGACACAGTTGCTAAACACCAGCTGAGTGCCTGCTTTGTCTGTTTGGCATATTCCGATAAAAATGTCACCAGGCTGCATCAAAATGTGTTGTGTTGTTTGGGCCAACTCGGGATTCCTGGTGTCGACAAGGCACATGCCGGCCATGCAGTAGTAGATGATCCACGACTTGTACCGCACCGAACTGCACATGGTGAGTTCGTGGTCGTTGCCATATTCAGAGACACAGTCTTCGATAAAGACATAGTCGTCGGACACAACGTGTGTTGTGTTGTTTTGCTTGTTCAAAAGAGTCATTTGGTGGTTCGATATGTCGAAATCCAGGCGGTAGTCCTTGTCGTCAAACACGCCTTGGGTCTTGGCACTGATGAACTTGCTGTGCGTGGCAGGCCGCACGTGAAACCGAAAGTCAGAATAGTATGAAAACTGCCTGGACAGCTCGCCAGCTGGACTGCCGGGATCAAAAAACCTAGTAGTGAACCTGTCTGGTGGCAAAATGCAGCTGTGCAGCTGCTCGACGAGGCTGCGCAGCTCGTCTGGCGAACCGTTTTGCGCACGAAACAACATACATGCTTGGGCCACACCTGGGATGTTTTGGTGCAGCTGCTGCCTTCCCAGCAATGGCATGCCAAGCGAGTGCATCTTGTCCAAAGTGTGGTTGTCGTCTCGGTGTTGCTTGACAATCAGGTCGGCGCACACATGGTACATGACTTCTTGCAGGTCAAACTTGCTTGCAAACTGCAGGACTTGACGGCAGGTGTCTGCACTGCAATCGGTAAACACATCGTAGCAGTTTGGATCGGCCAAGCATTCTTTGACCAGCTGCGCGGCTTCTGGACTGATGAGTTCCAAGTCGGCACTGGTTAACAGGCCTGGCTGGTCAGGCTGGTCAGGCTGGTCAGGCTGGTCTGACATGGCAAACCAAACTTTGACTGGTTCGAAATGGTTACACCGGCTCGGTTTGGATTGTTTGCACCAGTTTGGTTTGGATTGGTGACACCGGTTTGGTTTGCAGTTTGTTACATTGTGGCAGAAAACGTTGCATCAACATATGATGACTGCCCATCCATGTGTTGCCAGTTGGTTGCCAGATGGTTGCCAGTTTGGGCCTGGATTTGGCTGTGTTACAGTCGGGTTGTTTCATGTCGCGGCTTGCATGAGCTGTGCAGACCATGTCCGATCTCAAATGATGAAATGCCATCAAAACTTATACACAAAAAGAGTGTGTTGTCTGCACACCTTTTTTCGGCCGTGTTGATCAAGCACGGCCTAGTCGTATGGTACTTCGCGCTAGCTTCACGCTTTCGGGTTCGGTTGCTTTGGATTTGTTTCCTACAAACAGCATATCACAAACAAGGCACAGTCAGCATGGTTGCAAGGTTTGGTTGGTTACAAAGTACAACCAATTTCGCCAGATGAACGACAACTTACGCTACCACAAGCGCCGATTGCGTTGCGACTCTCTTGGCGTCGCATTGTCGTGCTTGGTAGCTGTGCCGCCAAGCCGGCGATTTCAAAGTCGACCGAGTTGGCATCTAAAGGCTTGTGCTGTTTTTGATAATTTTGAAACCAGCATTGTTTGATTTGCTTGCAATTACACTAAACTATGCTTTTTGGCGTTTGTTGCAACCACAAAACGTGTATTATAAACGTTATTTACACTAGTCCGTACACGGCAGACAGTAAAGACGTTGCAGTTGTAAATTATATTGAATTATGTGAACGTCTTGGCGTGCTCGACCAAGTCGGCGTTGGCCTCCAGTGCTGTCTGACTCGCATTGGCCAAAATAGCGCCAATGGTGTCGGCATCACCGTCAAAGACTGCTTTCAGCAATGCAATTCTGGTAACATGCTTATCACGTTGGTAAATTGGCTCCAGAAATTCAAACAGTTCGGCTCTGCCGGCAACTGCAACAGCAGCTCGCCAGTTTTCGCGACTGGAATGCTGAAAGTTGCCGAAAAACATCTTGGTGTACATTTCTTTTGCGTCGTCGTAGTTTATCGGGTAGTCCATACGACAAAGACGACTGACATGGTCTTGGATCACATCTCTAAACTCATAGTCGGTCATTTTGGTTGGGTGAAATCGATTTGGTGGGTTTGCACCGCCCGGTTGGTTTTGGTCGGTTTGGCTGGCTTGGCTGGCTTGGCTGGCTTGGCTGGCTTGGCTGGTTTGGCTGTTGTTGGCTGTTGTTGGCTGGTTTGGTTGGTTTGCACCGCCAGGTTGGCTGGCTTGCAAGATTATGTGTTGCTCGAACATATGATGACCGTCTTTTAAACCATGTGTTGCGCAGTTGCACCGCCGGGTTAATTGATTGGTCGGTTGGTTGCGCAGTTGGTTGCGACACCGAAATGCTATGCAAGTTATGGTGCATGTGCAACATATGTGCAAGCAATGTTTGTTGCAAAGTCAGCAATTCGTCGTTCCTAAATAGCTGCACACATTCAAGACGTGAAAGTGTTGGAGCTGGTCGGAATGCCGTGCGCATCGTCACAACCAGACAGAAAGAAATCACTGCTTGTGAACCAACGTCTCACACGACGCGTCCAACGCACGAGTGGCTACGATGATAACAAACTGGGCATTCTGCGAAAGACCGACCACATCGACGAGTTTGGGAGCAACGCCAGCCCGGACTGCGTTTGCTTTACTGACCGAACCAAGCACGACAAAGTCAGGATTACGCCATCATCTGTGTTGCTCGGAGCCTCAGTCAGCCTCAACATGGACGAGCCAGTGTTCAAAGGTGACGTCACGTGGGACTACGCCAAGGACAAACACGACACATTCAGCAACGACCCCGACGATCCCGACGTGACCTCCAAAAGCTGGCTCTTCCGGACGTATTTTTTGGACGAGGATGCCCAGATCCCACCTAATTTGGACATTGTGCAGTACAGCGAAACCCACGCGGTCATCTGCATCGTTGAACCAACCGATGGCATCATCGAGCTGAATTGGCCACATCGTTTGGAAGTGCTTGTTGAGGCCATCAAGGCATTGCCGTGGAAGCCGTGCATGGTCGTCTCGCGGGCTCTGGGCGACGCGCAGGAGTGGGCGAGACGCCTGCCGGTTGTGGCGCGGACGGTGGAATGCATAGTGCAAGAGGGAGATGACTGCGAACTCATCGACGAGCTGTTTACCATATGGAGCAGCCCAACCTTGGATTTTTATCATCTGCTCTCTATTTTTTGGGCGTTTGTGCACTCAGGCAGCTTCGACCACGAATCACACGAAGACGTGTTCTACGCGATTTCTGTACTCAAAAAGTTTCTGTAAACCTAACAGTTTTGCATAAAATGACGCAGCAACGTTGTGAACGCTGGCTGTATCCACACAATCCAGTCTGGCAGTGGTTTGTGGGTTTGCCAAAACCAGACTGTTTCCACAAACCATTATAACACATGCGCTTGGATGCACTTGTATGTGCTTTTTTGAAAGACTGTAGAAAAGCAATGCGCAACAGGCAAACGACCCAGCGTGCAGCCTGGCACTCAGGCGGCTATGTTAGCAAGCCCAAAAGGCCAACTCGTGGCAAACAACCTAGCTACGCCAATCCGAAACATGTACATTACCATGTCATACCTGTACAACCGGTCATGAAAGTACATTACGAACCAATCAAACCATTTATTGGACATTGGATGCAGGAATGTTCGTCTGGTTGGCTGGACTGGTTTGACAAATGGTGATTAACTGGCCAACTAGCTACGAATCAATCGGTACAATGCAAGCATGCAACTTGCACAAAGTTTTAGTTTTAGAAATACGACATGGTGGCGTCAAGCAATCAAAGTACGGATGGTGTAGGCAACTGAGTGTTTTGCAGCTTCATGACAAACAACGACGGCTTGTCGTCTGGTGCGTACTGGCTTCTCAGCACTGTGTATCGGCTTCCAAACAAGTATTGCCGAACCCGCTTGGCGGTCGTAGACCAACACCGCGGTTCTGTTTGGAAGATGAGCCGAGCCTGTGTGAGTCGACACGATGAAGTTTGCATTGGAGGCAAATTAACCAAATCATCCAGTGCATGTTGTTATTTGGATCCAAATGTATGCATACATTGCCGTTGCCCAAGTTTTCAATTTGGTGCATTCAAGCAATGCTAATCATGTTGCTGGCTGGTTGGGCTGGTTCGGCTGGTTCGGCTGGTTGGGCTGGTTGGGCTGGTTGAGCTGGTTGGGCTGGTTGGGCTGGTTGGGCTGGTTGGGCTGGTTGGGCTGGTTGGGCTGGTTTGGCTGGTTTGGCTGGTTGTAGTAGTTAGTTTTTCAAACCGATATCCAACCAACTTACCAACATATGTTGTTATTCGTCAATTTATTATATGGTTGTATGGTTGTATTGTGATTTTCAGTTGATGACTTGCAAGTCATGTTTGATCCAAGCTTTGTTTGGTATGCCTGGTATGTTGCACGCAGCACAGTCTGCATGCCATCTGACTTGCTGGCTGTATGGTTTCAATCCAGATACGAAACCAAGTTGTGGCACGTGCGGCATCTGTATGCAACTGGCTCGCCAAGGCTAACTGCCAGTTTGGCCGACCTGTGCGGGCGCTACTACAACTCACTCGGCCAACCATTTGAGAGCAAAATGGACGACATGCTTGCAACACACAATGACGACAAGTTTGGCGAGTCGCTGGGCTGGGAACTGTTCAACCAGCAGCCCGTGCGCTATTTGTTCAACACAAACAAGTGCCTGTCTGTTGCAACGTGCGCGGTGTTTGCTAGCGTGTTCAAGTTGGCCAAGACCAATTCGATGGTTTACTGGTTGGTCGTGGCCAACCTATTGAACAGTGTTGCACACGCTTCAACGTACAAGCCTGTGTCGGACAGAGATTATGAAAACATGGCCTGATACGATGAAATCTATTTGTCTGGACATAGAATAAATTAAAAGCCAGCTGTTTAAAACTGCAACAATGGTCAAACAGGCACGCAAAACACAAAAGCTCGGCAGGATGCGCAAGGTCGGCAAGCAGGCTCGGCCTAGACCAACCAAAATGGCCAAAATGGCCAGAAGCAGGAAAACCAGGACGACCAAGACTCGTGTGCGCAAACTGAGCGGAGGCAAACCCTGGGAACTTCGTCCAGTGCCAGACCAGGAAACTGTCAATCAATACTATGAGTGGCGCAACAAATTACACAAGCTGGAAGCAGAAAAGCAGCTTCCTCTAAACAAACAACAACCCGAACTGCATGGCCAAATTGCCGGATTACTTGCACTGATGCAACATTATAGAGCAAAGTACAAGTATAAGTTTGAGTAGACATGGCCAGGTGTTTAACTGTCTAGGCTTGCTCCGCTGCGTGCCAGCACAGGTCCGACACTTTGATGATGCCAGCCTTGGTAATCTTGCCCGAGTTGGCCGAGTTGGCCGACATGTCGTCCAGCAGCTTGGCAGTGCCGGCTTCGAATGCAGCAGAGTTGGCTGCTATGCAGAAGCGCTTGTTGTGCTCAACACATTGCATGCCGGCTCGGCGCATCTTTCCCAGAAACTTGGTGCTGTCCAGTTCGGACGGGTGGGCGCGCAGCATGATGACATGGTTGGCTTGCAAGGCACCTGACTCACCTGACTCGACTTGCCAGTTGTTGCAAACCAAGCTGGTGAGCCACACGGCCCACATGTGGGCGTCCTCTGCCGGGACAGCGTCGTTGTCATCAACTGACATGCCGACTTTTAGAAACTGGACGTCCGACACGCGGTGGTGGTCTTTCACCGATGTCTTCCAACCAACTGCGCCGGTGCAGAGCGTGCCAGACGGGTGCGTGAACTCAGCAGTCAGCTCGCCGACGCCGACTTGGTGATCAACAAGTTTGAACTTGGCAGCCAGCTTTCCTCTTATGTCGTGTTGCTGAACCACGATTTCGTACGTTTGACACATGCCATCCGGCGCGTTGGACATGTTGGCCAAACTGGACGTCCGGGCCATGCTGGTCCTGCATATGCCGGCCCGACATGCTTGGCCAGTTATGCGCAACAACATGCTTGGTCAACTGGTCTTACTTGCAGGACAAAGTTTCGTCTGGTTGTTTGTTAGGCAAATGTGTTGGTCGCACAGTTGGTTCCACGGTTTGCACAGTTGGTGTGGTGGAATGAGAATCGGTTTAAATTAGCGAGCCAGTAATCGGTTTAGTTTTATAAACTTGTTCAGCAATACAACATATGTTGACCAAACCACCAACCAACCAACCAACCACCGCACCACCAAACCACCAAACCACCGCACCACCAAACCACCACCAGCTGGTGTCAACTGCGCAACCAAATACTTGCCAGTTTGCCGAGCATGTCGTCGTACGCACAGCAAGTGTTGAGCAGTGCCTGCAGCGCAGTGTTGCAACGTTGTGTGCAGATCAACGTCAAGTTTGCCAAATTATACTTTTCAGCAAACGTGAGTTGTTGCACTGGCCAAGATCTTGTGAGCAGCATTCGAGCATACCAGGCAGCCGTACAGCTGGCCAAGCAGGTTGCTGCGCACATCAATGCAAACCACAATGCAAACCACGATGCGCACCACATTGCGCACCACTGCGTTGCAAAAGCGTGCATCGTCAAGCTGAAGCTGTCCAAGCAGATGATTGCCCAGCTGGTCGACCAGCAACTGATTGACATGAAAGCTGAAAATGACAAAACTGACAAAGTACTGGTTGTCAACTGCGCCATGCCTCACCACCACCAGGCAGACATCGCCAGGTGTGGTGTCATGGCAGACTGCTTGGCAAGAATGATGGCGACGCGACACGATGTTGTTCAGGCCAACATAGCTGAGCCGTCGCTTGCTGAGCTGCACAGCATGGTGGACGACTTGGACGATGCGCAAGAATTTGATGAGATGGGTGAGCCGGGTGAGCCTGGTGAGCACGACAACTTCACGTTGAAGCTGCGGAATGTTAGCATACAGTGTGGACGAGGTTTCTTCAGCAAGACTGCCGACTTGCTGTGTGAACTGCAACGCTTGGACATTCAGATGTACGACCAGATGGTGCTGGTGGTGCCTCAGGAAGTGCTGACAGAGTTGGAATGCGACCTGATGGTGCTGGTTGAGCTGGTGCAGAAAGCAAAGCACCGCTACACTACTACGCGCGTGCAAAATCGCACATTGTTACAAAACCGGCGTTTGCCAGTTTGGTCCTACATGCCGGTTGGTGCGACGACTGTGCAACACGGCGCGATTCGGCTGTCTAGCATTCCGGCCAAACAGCTGCAAGCTGTGAGTCGCTTGTTTGTGTCGACTGACTGTCAGAAAGCATTACATGTTGACCTGTCCAACTTGGCCGAACCAGCCGAACCAGCCGAACCAGCCGAACCAGCCGAACCAGCCGAACCAGCCGAACCAGCCGGACCAGCCAAACTAGCCAACCAAACAGCCATGGCGGTGCACGTGTTGGACTTTGAAAGACATGTCCAGCAGGCATGCCTGCAACGGCAACCAGTTTTGCTTTCAAGATGGCTCGAAAAAACCAACCAATACATGACACGCCTCAACACAGTGCAGGCAACATTGCTGGCAAGACGTTATGCCCAACAGGCTGCAAAAATGCTGGCCGGAGCAGATGTCAAGCCTCATATGTTGTGCTAAACTTGTTGAATAATCAACTGCGCAAGTGTGCAACCCAACAACCCAACAACCCAACATGCGGTTGATTCGCATGTCGTTCCGACCACACAGTTGCAGGTGTTGCAGGTGTAGTTTCAACGCTACATGATTTTCTTTTCTCAACCAAACACATATAAATTGTGCCGCATGCATATTCTTTTTTCGACAAACACAGACAAACTGTGCAGCATGAGTTGCACAGCTTGTTCGTCCATGTCGAAGGGATACCAAAACCCCAAATAAGCTTCTTTCCAAACTGTGTCGAGCCAGCTAGCAATCATTTCGTTGTTGCGACAGTGCACACACTCCAGCGCGTACTGAACAAACTTGCCTTGTCTAGCTTGTATTGGTTGATCAGTTGGTTCATCCAGATTTCGGTATGCTAGTTTGCCCAAATCATGCATCTTGCATTGTGTGCCGGACAGCATGGTTGCTTGGTCAGCTGGGTGTGTTGGTGTTGTTTCAGTTTTCACAAGCAGCCAAAGTTATGGCCGATTGGGCAGTCGGCTCGAACGCAAATCATCCACACCACCAGACCAGCACAAGTGTACAGCTCGACAAACATATGACTGACATCATTTATTTAAAATCCAAACAACAAACCAAATTGTACAAAACCAACCAACTGCGAAACTGCGCAACCAACCAAATTGTACGAAACCGACCAAACAACCAACTGCGCAACCAACTTGCAGAATGGGCAACCAGCAACCTGTCATGTCAGATGAGGAAAAGTGGTTGCGTACCTACCAAGTAGCAGACAGCATCTTTTATCCAGAGTTTTTCTGTGACTACATGGATGCTCATCCGGTTGTACGAACGCTGACTCGGTATGGTGCAGCTGATGTCCACGATCACTTGCGCGCACGCCTTGGTAGATACATGACGCCCGATGCGCTTGCGGCAATGAAGGCACGCGATGACGCGCTGGTGCAGCAGTTGACTAGTCGTAGCGACAGTTGTTCGCCACAACATCTGGACCAGGCATGGGGCGTATTTTACGGCACAGCTGATTACGAATGGGTCAAGCTCATCGCCGGCATTGCGCGGCCCACCGACAAAACGTTGCCTGTCCGCATGGACGTGCGCGTGGCAGCCATTTGGTCGCTCGACAGCCACGTCAAGCAAGGTCTGGTTGATCAGGACACACTCGGTGCGCCTGCTGCAGCACCCAGTGCTGCGCCTCGACGTATGTGTGATGTGTGAAAATAAGGCAGGTGATGACCACAACGACCACGAGGACCATGACGACAAGTAGGAAATCAGTACAAAGTATGTGGTGGTTTGGGTGGTTTGGGTGGTTTGGGTGGTTTGGGTGGTTTGGGTGGTTTGGGTGGTTTGGGTGGTTTGGGTGGTTGGGGTGGTTTGGGTGGTTTGGGTGGTTTGGGTGGTTTGGGTATCATTTTAACATAGTAAAAGTGTTAACAATGTAAAGTGCTTTTGCTCGTTGTTGTTGGCCTCACCAACACCCACACTTGATCGAAACTCGCTGCACAAACGTGTATAATGGCCTACATCAAGTTTTTAAACCGAAACTGCAACACATTCCAACACCATTACACCGCATTACTATGCCCACCATGCCCACCGTGACGACCATCATGACCATGATGACCATGACCAACATAATCACATTTTTTGCAACAAAACCAGCCAACAAAACCAGCCAACAAAACCAGCCAACAAAACCAGCCAACAAAACCAGCCAACCAAAACAGCCAGCAAGTTATTGGTAAAATGGCCCGGCGTGCTTCCGCGCAAGCAATCGACGCAATGCTGGCGCACATGAATCCGTTTTTGGAGCTTGAGGCCCGAATTCGAAAGTTAATGCCAGAGGTGGCCGCCGAAGTCGACGCAAGGATGCGGACCAAGCGCGTGGAGCGGCGCTTCAAGATGTTGTCGTGCTCCACCGACTTTGCAGACTGGATAGTGCGCACCGATCCAGTGCCTGAGATGCTGGTCAACTTTCTGGTGAACCCAGATGCGGTCCAGTCTGGTCTTGGCGGTTTGGTGGGCCCCAGGGGAAAAGTCATGCTGATCATCTGGAAGGACGGCATAAAAACAACGAAGACCAACGACTACGACCTCGCGATGATTCCGCGGTACATTCACGACCAACGATCAGCCCGGCAGTTGCAGAAGCGCTCAGACAACAGCATTCTGCAAGACCTGCCGGCCAGTTTTCCAGTGCACTACCGCGACTTTGTGACGTCTGGCATCGAGGAGTACTACGAA
>Ga0114980_10000233_pt1 | contig 38821 bp, 32 predicted proteins | sample S_140806_EF_Meta_FD_87018 | JGI IMG/M metagenome (GOLD analysis project Ga0114980, IMG submission 87018) | Freshwater microbial communities from Lake Simoncouche, Canada to study carbon cycling - S_140806_EF_MetaG | ecosystem: Environmental > Aquatic > Freshwater > Lake | place: Lake...
CGAACGGAGCCGGAAATCTCCAGTACGCAATGAAACGCAAAGGAGATAAAGTAGGTTACTGGAATGATTCGTACGTTGACTGGGGTGGCATGTTTGCACAAGCAGAATATTCAAAAGACAAATGGAGCGCATTCGTAACCTTGACCGGATCAATCTCACAGTATCAGCGTGAAGATCATTTCAAGAAACGCGACATTACACTTGCAGATGGCACAGTTGTTCCAATGGTCGTTGGATACAATGAAGTCTATTACACAAACGGAACAGATGAAGCTGTTGCCATGAATGGCGCTGTTGTGACCACAGTAGGAGACACCACAGTGATCGACAATCCATCTGGTCCTAACGATACAATTGTAGGCGCAACATCCTACGCGTGGAGTTCTGATGCAGCACGCACCGCAATCACCGACAAAAAAGTATTCCCAGGATTCACAATCAAAACAGGTTCGAATTACAATATCAGCGAACATTACAACGTATTCGTGAATATTGGATACATGAATCTTGCACCACGATTCAATACCGTATTCGACAATAACAACAGAGAATATCCAGCGCCAAAACAACAACAGGTTTACGCAATTGAAGCTGGTTTTGGAATGCGTTTCGTGGAATTCTCTGCCAATGTGAATGCATACTATACCAATTGGAGAAACAAACCACCATACAGTTCTCCAACTACAACCGTTGCAGGTGATCCATACACTTATGACCTAACAGGATTGAATACTATCTTAATGGGAATTGAGTTTGATGGTACGTGGAAACCACATCGCACACTTCAAGTGGAAGCGCTTGCTTCTATTGGAAGTTGGAAATACAATTCAGCTGGCACTGTTTTCTTGTATGATGCGAACTATATTTTGCAAGACACCATAGAGTACAGTGCAAAAGGAATACATCTTGGCGATGCCGCTCAAACACAGCTTGGAGGATCCGTACGTTGGGAACCTATTAAAGGATTGTACTTCAAAGCGCGCTATACCTATTTCACGAATTACTACGCAAGTTTTGATCCTATTGTATTGGTACCAATTTATAATGCTTCTGGCGTGCAAGTTGGAGACAATCGCGACAGAGACTCTTGGAAAATACCTGCTTACGGATTAGTTGATGCGTTCTGCGGATACGAATACCGCGACTTGAAAGTTGGTGCTGATCAGCGTCAAGTGCGTGTGGCATTTACGCTTTCAATTGTGAACGCATTAAACACGTCCTATATTTCTGATGCACAAAATGGCTCTTACTTCAACGCCTCTTCATCCCTTGTTTATATGGGAATGGGAAGACGCTGGGTTGTAGGTGCAAAATTCAGTTTCTAAATTTACTTGCCGGCTGCGGCAACATCATACTTAACCAAATCCCGTGCAGTCCGGGTGAAAAAACATGAATAAAATACTCACCGCAATTTTGTCTGCTACTGCAATGATTACTGTAGCACAGACTACACTCCCAACATCTTGGAGTTTTGCAACTACAACTTTCCCCAACGGGTGGACACAAAACGGGATTTCCTATTACACTGGATCAGGAAACACACCACCTGCGGCGAAATTGGATGGTACAGGAGACTATGTTGACATTTGGTTTGCCTCTGCACCTGGAACACTAACGTATTATGTGCTAGGAAATAGCTTTGCAGGTGGAACATTCGAAGTGCTTGAATCACCGAACGGAACATCATGGACGGTGCTTCATTCCTTCACAACTAATATGCCTAGTACAAACTACACACAGTTCACCGACTCGCCACTTTCGACCAGCCGATACATTCGATTCAATTACACATTGAAAGTTTCTGGAAACGTTGGTTTGGATGATGTTGTACTCAATGCAGCGCCAGCTGGACCACAGCAAGAAATCGACTGCTTTTATAATGCAGCTCCGGTGATCTCGGGTGGATCAGTTTGGGTAGGTTCTGCGGTAAGTGTTAATACGCCATTCAACATTGATGTTGAAAATAATGGAACTGTTAATACACTCAATATTTCTTCAGCGGTGATTACGGGTCCGAATGCAGCAGATTTCGCTGTTACTGCTACTCCAACTACTATTGCAGCGAATGGAACAGCACCTATTACAATTGCATTCACTCCTTCCGCAGTAGGCACTCGTATCGCTACATTAACAATTAGCAGTAATGACGCTGACGAATCAGCGTATGTAATTAATCTTTATGGGGCAGGAAATAACCTTGCCACTGAACCAACGTCGCCAGCAACAAACATGACGTTCACGTCAATCAAATCGTATCGTTTTAAAGTAAATTACACTGCGGCTGCAGGTTCCCCAGAAGGGTATGTTGTTCTGCGTCGCGATGATGCTACAGTTACCGATATTCCTGTAGATGGACAAGTTTACATGGTAGGTGATATGGTGGGAAGTTCTAAAGTTGCTTACGTAGGTAGCGGAACTTCTGTATGGGCAAATAACGTTGGAGCATCGCAAGATTACTTCTTTGCTGTATTCCCATACAACGGACCAGGCGCTTACAGAAACTACTTAACGGCAAGTCCTCTCACAGGAACTGTAACAGCTGCGGCCTCAATGCAACCAACAAATTACTACAACAGTATCAATACCTCAGCAGCAACTTTTGTTACTGACTTGACAGCGTTGACTAATCCGCATACCGATAAGTTCTATAGTAACTACGGGCCATACATGGTGTCTTTGTTCTGGGCGCGCGATACAATAGGTGGACAACGCGTAATTAACTGCGTATACTCAGGAGAAGCAAACATCTACACTGAGCCATGGGGATGGACAACATTTAGCCGGGAGCACTCTTATTGCCATAGCTGGATGCCAACCTACCCTTCCTCTACTGGACCTGAATACAGCGATTATTTCAACTTGTATCCTGTGAATCAGAACGACGCTAACGCAGTTCGCAGCAACTATCCCTTGGGAGAAGTGGCTAACGTATCCTACACTTACCTTGGTTGCAAATATGGAACAGACGTCAACGGGCACACCGTATTCGAACCACGTGATGAGCAAAAAGGTGATGCGGCCCGTTCAATCTTCTATATGGCGATGTGCTATAATACGGCTTCACAAAACTGGGGATTACCGAACCCGATCAGCGCAAGCATTATGTATGGACAGGATCAGAACCTATTGAAAAAATGGCACTATCAGGATTTGCCAGATGCACGCGAGATTGCGAAGAACGACTTCCTCGATTCTCTTCAAGGAAACAGGAATCCGTTCATCGATAGCGTGAATTACGTGTGCTACATTGATTTCAATGATATGTCTAAGATCTCTGGTCCGGTAGTTCCATGCACAACAACCTCAATTGGTATGCCTGAAACCAATACTTCTGGCATTGCGATGAACGTGACACCGAATCCAAGTGAGGGTCAATTCACACTTGCATACAAAACAACTGTAAATGAAGATATTACAATCAATATTACAGACGTAGCTGGACGAATTGTTCATGCGCAACAGACATCCGTTACTTCAGGACTAAATGCCATCATGCTGGATATAAATACATTACCAGCTGGATCCTACATGATTCAAGTGGTTGGCATCCAAACAATGTCACAACAAGTGATGATCAAGTAATCTTGTAAACGAACTGTTAAAAAAGCCTATTCTGACACCTGTCGGGATAGGCTTTTTTATTCCCAAAATTTCTTTGTGTCGACCGCAAAGCCTTACTGGTGGCGGATTTTAAAAATCTGAGCCTTCGTAATTGCTTGTTATTAAAACACATGTGTTAACTGATAAAATTTGGATTTTTAAAATAAGTCTCTATTTTAGCGCGACTTTAAAGAAAAATGGACAGTAGTAATTGTAGACGACGATTTGAAGCTGATCAGACATATCATTCTGCCCGCCCTGGTTTTAACCTGGTTAAGCCATGATGCATTCGCATCTGCAGGCGATCCTCCTGTAACGTTAGTAACCGCTCACAATGTGGAGCGCGATACAACAGAACCCTCAATCAAAAGCATTCTTCCCGATACAACTGATCCTGTAGCAATGCGCATTGCAGTAGCGGTTGATTCTGGTGACACAGATCCACTGAAGCCTGCATTGGCTGCTCCACAAGAATCTGCTGCAGAAGAAGAAACAGATATTTTTGCAAGCGAGTTCTATAACGATTTCGACACCACAGCAGTTCATTCAGAAAAATTCGATGTATTGAATTTCAACGATTCTGTTCTCATCGTATTGAGTGACTCGATGCACGGAAATTATGTTCATCCATTCAATGGGGAACCAACATCACATTTTGGTTTTCGTAAATACCGCTATCACCTTGGAGTAGACATTAATCTTGAAACCGGGGATTCAGTCAAAACATGCTTCGATGGTAAAGTAAGAATTGCGCAGTGGAGCAAAACTTACGGCAACGTGGTTGTTGTACGCCATGCAAATGGAATCGAAACTTACTACGCACACTTGTCGAAACTTAACGTAAAGGTTGGGCAAGATGTAACAGCAGGCGACGTCCTCGGTCTAGGTGGAAACACCGGTCACTCACATGGATCGCATTTGCATTTTGAAACACGCTTCCGTGGTCAGCCATTCGACCCGAACATGATCATTGATTTTGATCGCAAATGTCTTCGTGGTGATACTTACTACTTGTCTAAATCAAACTTCAAGTATCTAGCTGATACGCATTCCGTAAAGCACTACTCTAAGAAGAAAAAGAAAACGTGGTACACCTACTACACTCCAGGTGGACCAGAGTACGCTACTGCAGATGCAAAAGCTAAAATGAACAGTGTTCCTGATCCGGTTGCAGCCAATGGCACTGCACCACCTGCTCCGGTGAACAACACGGTTCCTGTGGAGAAATCAACTCCGAAAGAACAAAAGGTAGTCGCTCCAAAAGAACAGAAAGCAGCACCTAAAACAACCACGACAAACAATAAGCCTGTTACTGCGAAGAGTACTTCGGTAACGTATACTGTTAAGAAGGGCGATACACTATCCCAGATTGCCGCTAAGAACGGGACAACAGTTGCTAAAATTTGTGCGTTGAACAACATCAAAGCAACGTCAGTTCTGCAGATCGGACAGAAATTAAAAGTGAAGTAAACAAGCACTCAAAAAGATAAAAGGCTGCAAAATTGCAGCCTTTTTTATGCTCTTATTTCTGTAAGGCAATCATTCAAATCCTTCTTCTTTCCAGGTGTAATCGCAACGAATGAGATTAAAATACGCAAACTTGTCAAGGTTATCCAGTCGCACCTCGTATGGAGAAATGAACTCTATCTTTTCATACATACATGGCAGAATTGAATTTCCTTTTGAATCGAGTAAGCCCCAACCTTCATCTGTTTTCACTTGTACATAGCCCCCTGCACAATCAGTAGCCTCTTGATACACCGGTGGAATAATCTCCTTGCCTTTAGCATCTACAAAGCCAATTAATCCATCCTTCTTTACACGTGCCAAATTGTTACTGAATGCCCATGCATACTCGTAGGTGTATGGTATACGCAACTTCATTTGCGCGTCAATAAATCCCCATTTGTCTTTCTTACGCGCAGGAAAAAGACCTTCACGCATCGCACCTAAATCTTCATACTCTCGCGGAACAATAATCTTCCCAGATGTATCAATCATTCCGATTTTGTCTTTGAGCAACACTTTCGCTCGCCCTCCTGCAAAGGGGCTATCGCCCAACAAAGTTCTATTGTACTCGTATTTCAATTCCACGGCAAACGTTCCATCGCGTCTCACGTATCCACATAATCCATCCTTAACCACTAAGGCAAGACCTTCACTGAATCCAGCGATATACGAATACTCACAAGGCAACAACACTTTTCCAGTGTGCGTAATCAATCCGTACAATCCATTTTTCTTTACACGAGAAGATCCACTTTCAAAAGGTTCTGCCCAATCAAATTGTGGAGCAATAATCACACGACCTTCTCGATCAATGAATCCATATCCTGCACTGTCTTGGATATATGCTAATCCTTCTGAAAAATCCCCTGCCGATTCGTACTGACATGGCACAACCTCTGATCCCATCATGTCAATAAATCCATAGTGGTCTTCTTTTACAACATGCGCTCTCGCCTCTCTGAATTCACCAATCTCATCATATTCCGCAGTTACTACAAAATTTCCTGCCTTATTGCTCAAACCCGTTTTCCCGTTCGAAACAATCTGAGCTAAGCCTCTACTGAAATGTTCACCTTCATCGTATTGAAACGGTATTGCCACTGATCCGTTTTTGTTGATGTATCCACATTTTCCATTGAGTCCCGCAGCAGCTACTCCTTCGTAAAATGGTTCTACCCATTCATATTTACATGGAATTAAAACTTTGCCTGTACTATCCGCAAAGCCCCATTTCCCATGTTCGCGAATCGGATAAAAAATGGTCATTGACAATCGAAGATCTTCGCTAATTGTTTCTCGGAATGGAAATTCAGGATACGTCAACCAGAATTGCGCTATAGTAACAGAACTTCCATCTTCCGTATACAATGCGTACAAACTTCGCCATGCGTCAGGAACGTTTCTATTCTGAGGATAAGCACGAACGAACGCATGATATTCTGGAATAGTAAAATTCACAACCGACTTACTGTAAATAATGTCCTCCGCCAATCCTCGGTAAGGACTAAGTGGATAAGCGGTCACAAAATTGTTGTACGATTGTAATGTTGAATCCGCCGTCAATGTTTCAAACAATCTTCTATCATAAGCCTCTTGCGCCAATGGAATTTGTGCAGCATCTGGATACAACTGCATGAATTGTTGAAACGCCTGATAGGAATTCGCAGCGCGTGCATCTTCGAACGCAATTTCGTTACGCTTAACTATTGCAGCTTCAATCAATGCAGATCCGCAATACTCATCGATATAGTTATTCCAATCAACAACATTGCGCTTGCGTTCCGTTTCTATATACGCCGATGTATCAATACGATGCTCTAACAGAAGTATTGCAGAATCAGTAACTCCCAATTTCTTAAGGCGCATTTTCTCTTTGACTGAAGTAGTGTAATACGCCCAATGAGCTGACAATATCTGATGATGTGCGCGCGCTATATTGTGAAACGGATTGTCTGTTCGTGCGTAAATAAGGGCAAGTCCATAGCCTGCGCCTGCAGGATGTTTTTTCTGACAATCAATGAGAATTTCCTGAGCCCGGAAGTAGTTGTAAATGCGCAATGCCGCAAAACCTTTCTCTAGTTTTCCGGCCCAGGCCAATACCGGAGCAACAATGAAAAGAAAGACGATTAATTTATGCTTCATGTGCTCTTGCACTTCAATTATTACCAGCCATTCTCCGAATTTACCTCAACAGTTATTCGGATTCTAGAAAGCAATGAAATTATTATTTTCTCAAAAATACGATTTCAACCGCCGTGCATTACCTTTACAGCCAAGATGAAATTTTCTCCAGGCCAAATTGCTTTTGTATTATTCTTTGTTGCGGTGTTTGTCATTGCGCAAATATGGTCGTACCGTAAAGACAAGAGTACAAACCGAAAGTACTACCCGGGCGCTTGGAAAGTCCTTTTGGCACTGATTGTAGTCCTAGTCTCCTTGTTCTACATCATGAAATTGGCGAGAAGCCATTGATTTCACCCAAAAGCCCAAATTTTCGACGAATTACTGTTTTTTGTAGTCCAATTAAAGATATTGCCCTTCTTTCTTGACTTCGACGAATAATCTTCTTAAATTCGCAGGAAGTATTTTGGATGTGTTTCCGCCCCCAACTTTGCTCCCCAATGAAACAGTTCATTCTATTTCTAACCTTTATACTTCCAGGAGTTGTTTCCGCCGAAAGTGGCACCTTACTCATTGCAGGAAAGTACCAGAATAAGAACGTATACGTTCAGAATTCCTTTAATGGTAATGGAGTAGGTTTCTGCGCATACGAAGTTCGTGTGAATGGAAAAACCACTACCGACGAAGTGAATTCCTCTGCATTCGAAATTGATCTTCGCAATTTTGATTTCAATGAAGGCGATGATGTCGAAATTCAGATTTTCCACAAAGAAGGATGCGCACCAAAAGTGTTGAATCCAGAAGTACTAAAGCCACGTCCTACATTCGAGACAAAATCAATCACTTGTTCTGCTGCTGGATTATTGAGCTGGACCACCGCTGGAGAAACATCTTCAATTCCGTTTGTTATTGAACAATTTCGCTGGAATAAATGGGTGTATGTAGGAGAAGTACAAGGCATTGGAACAAATGGAGAACACACCTACAACTTCCAAACTGTTGCGCATTCAGGTGAAAATAAATTTCGCGTGAAGCAAGTTGGTTTCGGAAAAGAAGTGAAGTATTCGCCTGAAGTAAAGCATACTCCTTCCAACACTGCGGCATTGACATTCTCTCAATCGAAAGACACGAAGAAAGTCACCTTGTCCGGAGACTCGATGTACGAGATGTATGACGAGTATGGCAACATTGTTCTAAAAGGATTTGGCAGAGAGATTGATCTATCTTCATTCGAGAGTGGAATCTATTTTCTCTGCTTCGATAATAAAATTGAGCAAGTCGATCGGAAATAATCCAACTCATAAAAAACAGAAAGCCATCTTAACCGGTGGCTTTTTTATTTTCCGGAAAGAATCTGTTCAATTTCGCTGAACATCATTGCTGTTGCGCCCCACAGAACCTTGCCATTGATCAGATAACAGGGCGCTTCTTCAATGAATGTATTCTTTGCAACAGGAATTCGTCTCCTGCTTTTAATTGAGGCGTCAAGAAATATGTTCAATGGAACTTCAATAATACCGGCAACTTCACGTGTGTCGGGCACAAACTCCGGTTGTTCATCTAACCAAGCAACGAAAGGTTGTACCAGGAAATTACTCGGCGGAATATATAGAGGCGAAAGCGCCCCAAGAATTTGTGAACGATCCAGAATCACACCTACTTCTTCACGTGTTTCACGAATGGCAGTTTGAATTGGATCAATATCCTCTGCTTCCGTTTTCCCGCCAGGTAATGCCAATTGTCCACTGTGCACTCCTTCATAGGCTGGACGTTCAATGATCAGCGTGTGTACGGTATTCTCAATAGGATAGAGCAACATAGCAACCGCGCTTTTGCGATAATCAGGATTCTTTTGCAGATACACCTCCAATGGGATTCGTGCGCGCGAAGTCATTGCATCCTGAGCCTCTGCTCCAGGCAAAGCAGCACTAAGTCGAGACGCAAAACGTGCTCTGAACTCATCAGGATTTTGGAGCGAGCTAATCACAATTCAAAGATAGATTGAATGCGTGAAAAAGATGTCACGGTAATGCAATGCGACTTCTACTTCATAGGTGTTACGCGAACTTGTTGTCCCTGCTTCAGCCGCACATTTCCACTCCACCCATTGTAGCAACGAATTTGCGCATTACTCCTTCCGTACTGTTGTGCAATTTTCGTGACACTATCTCCGCGTTTCACCACATGATAGAGAACACCTCCAGGACGCACTGCGTAACCCTGTTTTGTGCGAACCAATGCAATCTTTTCACTCCATAATTTTCGCTCTTCTACATCAATGATGTAAGCAGGATTAATAGCGACACCGCGAAATCTAACTTCAAAATGCAGATGTGGGCCCGTAGAATGTCCCGTGCTACCGCCCAAACCAATGAGTTGTCCCGAATTCACAATGTCGCCCGACTTCACTTTAATCTTCCACAAATGAGCATACACTGTTTCGAGTCCGTTGTAATGGCGAATGATGACAACATTGCCATAGCCGCCCTGATTACCAGCGAAACGCACCATTCCCATGAATGCAGACCAAACGGTGTCCCCGCGATTCAGATCAATATCAATTCCGCGGTGAAATGCAGAGTCACGCCAACCATAATCTGATGTTAGTTTTCCATTGAACGGAAAAACGAATGGTCCGCTGATAGACGGAGAAAGATCAAGATCAACGAGCGTATCTGCTTTATAGAGTGAATCCGGATAAGGAAACAAAAGGCGCGGACTCCAGCTACCATAAAACCTATTGGCAGGGAAGAAAGCAAAACCTTCTGTGAATTGGTTTTTAGGATAACTATTTCGCAATGTGTCAATTTGACGATTGATCACAACGAACAACAATGAATCATGGACATCAGCATCAAAAAGTGAATCGAGCATGAGTACCAATTCCGGTTCACTCATTTCTTCTATGGATGCGACAATTTTCTGTTGAGAAGGAGTAAGTGCAGTCTCAATGGCAGGTTGAGCTCGCAATGAAAGCACCGCAAAACACAACACAAAAAGCAGAGCAAAGAAGTACCTCATTTGCGATTCAATTCTGTAGGGAGAAAGCCGATTGCAAACTAACTGACGGATTACTGACAGCCTGCCAATTGTTTTTCTTTCTCAATGCCTGGATAACCCATTTCTCCGGCTTTGTTGAGATCCGAACAACTTTCTTTTTTCTTGTTCAGTTTATAGTAGCTCTTTCCACGAAGAAGATAATCCTCTGCAATTGCACCATTATTAATTGCCAGGGTGAAATGATCAACGGCCAGTTGCCACTTCTCCTGATCGAAATAAATCTTGCCAAGTCCGCGCGATGCGGCTGCATTTTTCGGTTCCAATTCCACTACTTTTTTGAAATCATTCTCTGCTAGAGGGAACTTTTCCTTCCCTTGAACGTAGTAACAATTGCCTCGCGACAGCAGCACAGCTACATCATCCTTTTTCAGCGTCAATGCTTTCGAATAATCTTTTATTGCTGCAGGATAATTTTTTTGTCGCGTAAACGCATCACCTCGCAATCTGAATATTTCCGCATCGGTGGACTTGTATAAGTTGATGATTGCCGAATAGTCTGCAATGGCCTCCAAGTCCTTATTCTGCGCAGCATAACACGTTGCTCTGGCACGATATATTTCCTGCGTAGCCGCATTCAAGGTTATTGCTTTCGACAAATCCGCTATGGCAACATCATACTTTTTCTGATCAGTTTCCGTCTTTCCTTTTTCGCCATACGCTTTACCCATGTTCGGGTCAAGTTGAATAGCCTTTGAAAAATCGATCATTGACTCGTTATCTTTTTTCATCTTCCTGTAGAGTACACCCCGCTGATAAAATACCTCAGCGTTCTTTCCGTCGAGCGAAATTGCTTTAGTAAAATCGTCGATACCCGCTTGATCTTTATTTGTACGCGCATTTAACATTCCCCGCGCAACATATGCATCGGTTACGTTCGGATTCAACTTTATTGCACTTGAATAATCAGCAATAGCGAGTTGATCGTTCCCCATTTTCTCATGCACTTTCGCACGCCAGTAAAATCCCGGCGCAAAGTTCGGATTCAGCTTCACCGCTTGATTCAAATCAGCTAAAGCAAGATCAGTTTTCCCTAATTCGAACTGGCAACGACCACGATCAACAAAAGCCTCAAAGTAAGTCGCGTCTGTTTTAATTGCAATATCGAACTGAGCAATCGCTTCTGTATACTTTTTCTCATTCAGCAGCTTCACACCTTTTTCATGATATACATAAGCGGGCTGCGCCATTGCGAGGAGCGGAACAAACAATGCGATCAGCAGCGCGCGGAAATAGTTACTTAAAAACATATTCGTCCAGATTTTCATTCCTCATAAAGATAAGCATCGGCGGAAAAACGAAGCAAATCGCGATTATTCATTAATGATCTAGGCCGAAAAATATCTTGACGTACCTGCTTACTGCCTTGAACGTTGCTACAAGCGAAGACACTCATATGAAAATACTTAAACGCGCACCTCTTGTTCTGGTTATCCTTATTGGAGCATACCTGATAATCGGACTTTTCACACCATCAAACGTGCATGTTGAACGTAGTACTTATATCGAATCCGATGCGGTCACTGTGTTTGGAGAAATCAATTCTTTGAGGCAATGGAAGAAGTGGTCTTATTGGGATAACATTGATAGCAACATGACTTCCACGTACGAAGGACTGGAAGCAGGATTTGGAGCCAAACACATTTGGGAAAGTTCTAATGATCGTGTTGAAAATGGAAGTTTAACTATCACCTCAAGCGAAACGAATTACTTTATTGAAACTGAACTTGCCTTCGAAGATATGGGAACAAGTTTGGGCGGATGGAAAATCAGAGATACAACAGGTGGTGTAATCGTAAATACATACATGGACATGAATGTGCCGTTTTACGCAGCTCCAATGATGTTCTTCTTCAACTTCGATGAAATATTGGAAAAGGAATTTCAGAAAAGCCTTGAAGGCTTGAAACGCCACATTGCGAATTTGCCTTCACCTGACACTACAGAGGTAGCGATAATCGAGACTACATTGGGTCCACTAGAAATCATGACTGTTGCTCTATTATCCGATTCAGTAGCTGGAGAAAATCAGCAAAATGGCTATTTGGTGGAAAAACGCGATAAAAGGCACGATATTTGGATTTCTTACACTGAAACACTAGCTTTACTCTAGTCAAACACAATTATATGAAACGTATTCTTGCCTTTTTCGTGATCCTTTTCACGGCAGCAACCATCAATGCACAAACTGCACAGTCAACAACTACACCTTCACAGGAGCGTGCGCATATGACTGCCATTCGCCTGCAGAAAACACTTGCACTTACAGAACAACAGACTGCACAAGTAGAAACCATTCAGTTGTCAAAGTACGCAGCTATTGACGCAATCAATTTGGATGCTACCAAAACACAAGAGCAAAAAGAGGCAGCGATTGCACAGGTGAAAACAGACAAAGAGGCAGAGATGCAAGCAGTGTTTACGGCTGATCAATTGGCGAAGTATCTTCAAGTAAAAGAAGATGCCAAGAAGCGTAAAGAGATTTCAGGTCAATCACAGGAATAGTTCCGATTCAACTCATAAAAATCCCTTCGCGCTGATAAGTTCGAAGGGATTTTCAATTTACACTATTTGCAATTTCCTGCTTAGATACACTTGTGTTATACCGATCAGATTGTTCAATTGCATCCATGAGTTGAGCGAGAATAACGTCTGCCGAGTCACCAAGATTAACTTCCAGCGGGGCCTTAAACCGCACAGAGAGGCGAACTCCCTTCTTCTTCATTTTGATTCCCCGTTTATCAAAAGCTCTTCGGAATCCATCAATTACTACCGGAACTACGATTGGATTATACTTCTTTAGAATAAGCACTACACCTCTCCTACCTTTCACAAAAGGCTTGGTTGTGCCTTGCGGAAAATTGATCACCCATCCATCGCTTAAAGCAAGACCAATATTGGAAATATCATCCATGCGCACCTTTCGATTTACGTCCTGCCCACCTTGTTTCCAAGTACGTTGAATGGATACCGAGCCCACGTATGCGAAAATTCTCGGGAGTATACCCTTTTTCATGGTCTCTTCAGCAGCCACGAAATAGCTATTTGTTCTCGGGTTATGGAGGTAAGAACGATCCTCTATGGAATTCTCTTGGCCATTCTTCACTGCGCAGAATACATGTAGAAATGCAATTACGTCTGCAAAATAAGTTTGGTGATTGGAAACGAAGAGCACATTTCTGTCGGGCAAATTTTTGAGAAACTCCGTCCCTTCAATTGAAATGGTATTCTTTTTGACATAACGACTCCATGTCAATCTGCCAATGGTGGAAATCAGCAAGCGTTTTATCCATATCAGATGGCCGAAAGAATCTCTGCGAAACATTTTCCGAAGGTAAGAATAACGCAACCTATTGGTTCTATAATGTGTAAATTTGAAACACGTGAACAAACAACATTCTATATTCATTGTCATTCTCCTGAGCTGCACATTTTTTGCAACAGGCTGCTTCGATATTGTGGAAGATATCACAATTCACAACAACGGCTCAGGGGAGTTCTTTTACACTGTAAACCTAAGCCAGAGCAAGGCCAATCTTGATATCCTCATGCAAGATGACAGTAGCGAAGGTTACCGCATTCCAAGTCGACAAGAAATAGATGCCGATATCGTGCGTACCAAACTTACGTTGGAGAAACAGCCGGGAATTACTGCCGTTGTTACAACAACAGATTGGGTGAATTATATATTCACGCTACGATTTAAATTCAACACGATACAACAACTGAATGCAGCAGTGGAATCTGTTTCTGCAGAATTCGCTATAGATCACAAAAGCATTCCGGAAGCATCAGGAAATTTTGCTTTTGCCGGTAAGACATTCAACAGAAGATCGAATTACAACGCCATTATGGAAAGAGAAAAATTAACACCGAAAGACAAAGAAATCTTAAGCAAAGCTAGTTACTCATGCATCTATCGCTTCGATCAAGCGGTAGGAAATAGTAGCAATCCAAAAAGTAAAATTTCATCAAATGGAAAGTCGGTAATGACCCGTTTCAATATGCTCAATCTTGCGACGGGCGCGGAAACGATTGTTCATACGATTCAACTCAAATAACCTTGAAAGTGAAGCACTACCTTCTATACGTCTTTGTTCTTCTTACTGCAGCACTACTGAATGCGCAAGACAATGCATTACACATTCCCAAGTCTTCCTCTTATGTGGTAACCATTCGTCCGCTGCACAATGGAGAACAAAACAGTGCTGAATCAATTTCTCGTTTAGAAATGTTTGGGAGCAATACTGATTACGGCGAGGACATCTCCGTTTTCGGAAGTAGTTCTTTAGATGAAAGTCCACGAACGCGTCTCACCAATTATTTGACAGGTACACTATCTAATCCAAAAATTTCGGGAATAGATTCTACACGCAACATTTATGCTTTCCATGAGGAAGACGATACCAGCAGTTACTGGGCGTATATTTTTCCCATCACAAACGAACAGACATTTTCTACCTACATAAAAGCGAATCTATTCACAGCGGACGCCCATGTTTCTAATGATCATGGATATCATTCCGTAACTCGTGACCGCATTACAGCTGGTTGGGCAAGCAATTACGCCATAGTATTACTCGCCGACTATTATCATCCTTTGGTGGCGACTAACTGGTTTGAAGAACTGAATACACAACAGAACATTGCCGATAGCATTGCCGCGGTAGAAGCAGTGCTGGAAGAGTATACTGAACAATCCACGTTACTGAGCGATAGTGTGAAAAAGGAGCGAACCGCCGAATTAGAACGTGAAAACGCACGTCTACTCGACGAATTGAATAAAGGAGAATTTCCTGAAGACACATCGCTGCTCTACACGCAATCTGTAATAGAAGAACCAAGCCCGTGGAATGTTCAAAACAGACAAAACGATACGTTGCATGATACTCAATCTTTTTACATTCTAAATCGATTGATGAATCTGGAAGAAAGTAGTTCGATTTATTCGAATAAGAATTTTCGCTCATTGCAAAGTGAGAAATTCGAGGCGGCTTACTGGTATAATTACGGACTTGTGATGCAGGAAGCATACAGAAAGCGTATGGAAAATAATTTCTCCTATGCGTATATGTACGGTGGACAAGAGAAAGAAACGCTGGACACCATGTTGTTCCCGACCATGTGGGAAGACTCCTACATCGCAGGACTTGTAACCTTTAATGATACGGTGACAACTATGGAACACCGCATTAGTGTAGGTGAAGAAATGTCGCAATTAACAACCGGCATGTACAAAGGAAAAGTGGACCGTAAAATGTTGCGCTATGTGAAGTCAGATAACCTCATGGCGTTAGTTTGCTTATCTGTAGACATGGAGAAATTCATGAAGTTCGGCGGACATGTATACAAAGAGAATCTGAAGTATTCGGGAATGGGAATGTTTGAGCAGACGTATCTGGCAATGTGGGATATTCTTCGCGTATTCATTGACGACAAAACAATGTACAATATTCTCGATGGAAAATTTGTTTTCGCAGTTACAGACTTAAAACCAGTAGTGAGCACATATGTTTCTTACGAATATGACAGCGACTTCAACAGACAAGAAGTAACCAAAGAGAAAACAGATATTGTTCCTGAATTTATTTTCATGGCTGGCGTAGGTAGAAAGAAAGATATGGAAAATATTATCGGCATACTTGAACGCACAGGAATATTGAAGAAGGTGAATGATAACGTGTATGTACCCGTGAATGCATCAAATCCTAATTCACAGATGTATATCGTATTTCAAAAAGGTATGTTGATGTTCACGAATAATGAGGACTTGATGAATAATCATTTGAACAAAGGATATTCTGGTAATCAGCGAATGACACGCAAGACGCGCAAGATGGCACGACGTAGTCCGCTTATGGCGTGGTGGGATGGGCGAAGAACGTTTAACACCATGCACAAAATCACCAAAGACGAAAAAGGTGAACCTGCAGAAAAATCCGAGCTCGAAAAAAGCGTAACCTCAGGATTAATCCTTGGAAAAAAAGGACGCAAAGGCGTTCATCGCGTTGAAGTGTCAGTAACAATGCCACCCGATGAGGATAACAAGCATAACTCGTTGAATCGCTTTTTCCATTTACTCAACGGTCTTTTCCTGATAATGCGTTAAACTTCCAATGAAAACCATATTCCTTCGTTCATTGTTGATTGCGGTAGTATTAACTGCATTAGTTTCCGTAATCGTTTGGTACTTTATGGTTCGGCGACTTATTCCAGAACATGCCAGCGTAATTCCGAGAAATGCATTTGTTGTGCTAACACTAAATACAAGCCAGTTGACCGCAGATTATTCAGGAGAAGATCATCTATTCCCCGAACAAAAAGACGAAGCTATTCTTCAGAAAGAAATTCTACCCTTCACAAAAGCAATCACTACTAATGGTTCCTCTGGTATTAGTGAAACGTCGGACATACTCTGTTTCGCTTATCGCACGGACGAAAGTGCATTCGTCGGTCTGGCAGTTGCATTGAAAGACAGTGCCTCTTTCGGACAACTCATGCGTGTGCACCTTACCCGCGAAATAAATCTTGTCCCATGGTCTTCAGCAGGAACACCTCTCATGCGCATTGACACTTCAGCTGCAGTAATAGGTTGGACCCGCAACGTAGCACTCCTGTTATATCCAATCGGGAATCATGGTATTTCATCAGTAGCAACCCAGTGTGCAGAGTTATTGAAACAACAGCCTGAACAATCTGTATTGGCAGACGAGAATTTCAAAAAACACGAACTCAATTCGTTTGATGCAGCATTGTGGGTTCGGAGTGATGCGCTTACTTCTTTCACAGGAGGAGGAGACCTTGTATTGCAAGCCGTGACTGGAGTGCGTTACTTCAATTACTATAGCGATTTTACGGCTGGAAAAATACTCGTACGCTCAGAATATGAACTTGAAAACACCGCTACAAACAGCACAATGAAAGAAACAGCTCTGCCTTGCGAAGCGGAAGACATTGTAGGATTCGTGCGCTTCTACCTTGATCCATCGAAAGATTCATTGATTGCACATTATATCGACTCACCACCGTTCAATAACCTGCCTTTGTCTGACGAAGAAGGAATAGCACTGTTCCCATACCTCGATGGTAATTGCACGTTTCTCATGCATGACACCGTGAGTTACGCTGTGCCTGTGGTAAGCTATGACTATGATGCAGATTTCAATCCAATCGAAAGAATAGACACTTTGTTTCGTGTAGCGACTCCTACTACTTCCACGTTTCACATCACCAATGCTGGTAAGGTGCGAGATTTACTTTCGGAATGGATGGGAAGAGACAGTATTCCGTTGACCAATCGCGGATGGATTTACAACGAATCTGGTTTGCAATCACGCATGATCCTGACCGATGAATTGCTTACGGTCACAACGTTCACCAACGCCGACGGACGCAGTCATCCAGTACCTTCCCAATTGAAAAACTTCATGTTCAATTTTGATTTGCATCGTCTTTTCCGAAACAAGGATTTCCCTCTCCCTTTCGTTAGCACAAAAGAAACATTCTCGCTTTTGGAGAAACATCTGGTAAGTCTTACTGGAACCGTGCCAGTTACAATTGGCAACACGTCACATGCAGAGATAATACTCACATTCACCAATACCAAGATCAATGGCTTGGTTCAACTCACTGATTTGATTTCACGCATCTATTCATTAGATCATCCATGATGATCTTTAGTCAATGCATCAAGGTTCATCATGAACTTGTGCGGTTTTGCAACAAGATGTGAGAAGAAATCTGATTCTGCTTTTTGCATCGCCAGAGAAGAACGAGTGATTTTCTTTTTTCCTTCTGTAGTCAGTTGGAGCACCACTGATCTAGCGTCTGTTTTACTTCCTTTTCGCGCAACCAATTTTTGCTGAACAAGTGTTCGGATAACTTTCGAGGTCATCATAACATCAGTTCCCGCCACTTTAGACAGTGTGCTCTGAGATGGAGTTTTGCCATCTAATTCGCACTGATGAATCGTTTCTAGCAACAGCAATTGCACTTGAGTAATGCCAATTGATTTTAGTGCTTCACGTGCGTGTCGCTGCCATGCATTTGACGCTTTCCAGAGCAGAATACCTGCGCCGCGCACACTGTGTTTTTCCTTTTTGGATTGATCAGCCATATGATACGATTACTGAGAATTAATTAATTACGTTCTTCGTTGCTGAAGCCAATAGTTACTCCCGCACGGAATCCAATGCGATCTAAAGTTCCATCATCAGGTAAGCGATAAATGAAAGACGCTGCAATTTGCGGAGCGAGATAGATGGGCCACTTCAGATTTGACATAAGGCGACATCTGACAACTACAGAGCCACTCATTCTGCCGTGTTCGAAATACGGATCACGTCGATACCAATAATCAAATCCCAGCGGATTTATGGAAACATGCATGCGCATTTTCCCTTCGGTAGCATAGTATCCTATTCCCTCAGGACAAACCAACAGAAGCGCACCTGCATAATTCAGAAAATTTCCTTGCCCGTATTGCGATTGTACGCGCATTATTTTCATTCCACCGATAAAACCTGCTGGAGCATGCGCGTAAAAACCACCTTCAGCCGCAGGACCAATACCCATTTGCCAGTTCAAAGTAAATCGATCCCCAATACCGATGTGCAATTGTCCACCAATTTGTTGTTGGCTTCGGTAACCCAATTGATAGTGTTCAAGATACAGTCCTCCCTCAATATGGTCCTGAGCCACTAGCGGAGCGAAGAACAACGACAAAACGAAAACAAAGAGAATACGGCGGGCTTTCATAGCTACGTGCAATTTAGTAAGACTTCTTCATTGATTGTTCTGAAGAAGTTCAGAAAGTGTGCCACGATGTATCTCGTGTTGTCCGGTGAAGCGTATGTGTTTGTAAGTGGCAAAATGCGCGCTCATTTCGTTCAATTGCCGCTCTTCCGAAGCGGCATCAATGAACTTGTCATCTGAAGCCGTAACCACGGTTAGTAATTTACATTTTGGCGGATTTTCGGCTTTTAGATCAGGTGGAAAGAAGCCACACCAAAGAATGAGATGGTCGATTTTTATCTTTCCAAGCGAGGCCCAACGAGAAACGGTTGCCGCACCCTGAGAAAAACCGAGGACAGTAATTTTTGTATCTGGCAAACACTCAGAAAGTACCTCGTCCGCAACACTGTCCAACCAGAGAACGTAATCGCGGATATCATCTCCCCGATCCTCCTTGGTCATCCATGATGCTACTACTTTCTCGTAGCCTCCCCTCTGATAAAAACGATGCAAACCTTCCGGTGCAACAACTACACGTTGAGGACTTGCTGCTTCGGAAAACGATTGAATAAATTCGGTTGCCAATTGCGCATAGCCGTGGCACACAAAAAGCACTTCCTTCGTTTCAGAAGAAGGTGTATTCGATAACACATAACGTGCCGTTTTCGGAACGATTAATTTTCGTGTAATCATTTCGGATTGTTTGAAACTGCCGACGCATCACCGTTTTCCGGATTGGGCTCTTCCACTTCGTCTTCGAAGTGATGTACACCCATAACCTTCAGAATTGGTTGGACGTTGTAAATACCCCGATTGTATTTGTTACACAACATCACAATGGTAATGTCTTCTGTTAACCCACGATAGAACGCGCTAGTGTATCCATGCCACCATCCATTATGAAACACAGCACGCGCGCCATCAGGGAAATCAATTGTTCTCCAGCCGTAACCGTAGTTCCATCTTTTCTTACCAATGAGGTCTTTACTGTATCCCGTATATGCGAGCTTCTGCATTTCAAGCGAAAGCACTTTCCCACTTCGCAGCGCGCGATCCCAAAGAAGCATATCACCTACCGAAGCATATACTCCTTTATCGCCACTGATATGATCGAGAAAACTATCGTCCCACCTATTCCAGCTTCTGTAATAACCGCGGGTTCTGTGCTCATGTTCAATACCGTCTCCATTAATCCACGTCTGCTTCATACCTATGGGCTCAAAGAAATTATCCTTCATAAAGGCATAAAAGGGTTGGCCACTGATCTTTTCTACTAGTGCTGCGAGAACAACATATCCAGTGTTGCTGTAATCGAATTTGGTGGCAGGTTGACGTAAACATTTTACTTGCAATCGAGCAAAGAGCGCAATCACACTATCGTTGGTGTAGTTCGAAGGTGGATCAATATTTCTCTCGCGATAATAATTGTCGCAGATATTGGTGTATTTGTCAAGTCCCGCACGATGTGAAAGCAAATCATGAACGGTTGCGTGATAACAAGGAAGCTGTGGGAAATAATTGCGAATTGAATCTGTCAATTTCAATTTACCCTCTTGCACCAATAACAATACAGCTGCTGCAGTGAATTGTTTTGAAACTGAAGCCAATTGAAAAGACGATTCAAGAGATAGCGAATCGCGTTTTTCGTGGTTCTCCCAGCCAAATGCCTTTTCATATACCACAATGCCGTGAGAAGCAACAAGCACGCAACCCGAAAAAGTGCCTTCCACAAACTTATGCCCGAAGAATGTATCGAGTGAATGTGCTTTGGACTCAACATCAATCAACTTGCGGAAGTATTCCGTAGAATCGGGAAGTACAGTGTCTGCTTTTACAACAGGCTGCTCTTCGCCACAAGCAAAGAATAGAAAAAGGGGAAGGAGAAATGCAAAAAGTCTGGTCATAAAAAAATCCTCTGCAAGGTGCGGAGGATTTTTATTCTGGGGTGTTGATAAATCAACGATTATTTCACAACTATCACCAAGTACTTAGAAACGCTCCAAAATTTTTCAGCGTCAAGAATGACCAACTTATCTGCACGATCGTCTTCGCCTTCAATTTTGTAAGATCCCGCTGGGTGGGTAGTCAGCAATTTCGCAGACTTCGAACTCAACTGGATTTCTTTCAAAGTAGTGATGTTCACTTTCGTGAAATATTCAGTATTGAGATTCTCACTCACTTTTTGCGTTTTGCCAATGCCAATCAATCCACCTTCTTTGGTAATGATTCCTTGTGTTTCCAACTCTTTTGAATTGCCATACGCATAGTAAGCAGTATTCAATTGTTCCGTCTTGGCATCCGACTCTTGCTGCAATTCCTGATAATTCATTGAAAGATTACTCAACTCAAGATTTTTCTTCTCCAGTTCATCTTTCAACGTGGTGATTTCTCCTTCACGTTGTGCCAAAGTAGCAGTGAGGTTATCAATAGTTTGCTGCATTGAAGCGATCTGAAGATTCGCATCTTTCAAATTTTTCTTCGCAGAAGCCAAACGCTGCTTGTTGAGAATCATCAAGTCGTAAATCGCCTGAATATCAGAAGTGATTTTGTCCTTGCGTGAACCAACATCTCCGCCGGCAGTATCCTTCGTGATGATCTTTTCTTTCTCACGAATTTCGTCGAGGTTCGATTGGATGTCATTCATCGCACGGAAGAATGAATCGAGTGCCATTGCCTGATTGGCGTTAATTCCTCCAAGACGTTGCGTTTCCTCAGTCAAACTATCCTTTACAGGATCAATAACTGGCGCATCATCCTTACAAGCGAAGAATAATGGAGCGAGGAACAAAACAAAAAGTAGCTTTTTCATGTTTGTCAAAGTTGGATAGTGCTGGTAAAATTATGGTGTAAAGGTAGGGAAAAGGCGCTATTGGCCGGAAGTTTTTAATTGTGAAATACTACGGCAATTCCGCCATCAACACAAACAACTTCTCAAATTTGTCCCGCAACTCGGTAGTTTCCCATTGCGTATTGTTGCCAATCATTGCGAAAGCCAAACGTTGTCCGCTTTTGGTATCAACGTAACCTGCATACGATTTCACGCGCGACATAGTGCCGCTCTTGGCACGTACATTACCTTCTGCTGCGGTACCTCCGGCCAGTTTGCGAATCGTTCCCGACTCTCCTGCAATCGGAAGGGATTTATAGAATGCAGGAAAAACGGTCGAATCATTCGCCAAGATCTTGAGCACACTCACCAACTGCAAGGTTGTAATACTGTTATGTCGCGACAATCCACTTCCATCCACCATAAACATACCATGGACATCAATACCATGATTTTTCCAGAAGGTGTAAACTACACCTATGCCACCCGCAGTACTTCCATACCCTTTCTCGCGTTGCCCAATGGCACGAAGTATTGTTTCTGCATAGAAATTCTGTGAAATCTGATTGGTGTGATAGACAAGATCAGAAAGTGAAGCGGAAGAAGTCGAAGTGATCACTTTTCTACCACCATCACTTTGCATTTTCAATCCATTAAGACGAATTAAGCGAATGGTAGTAGCGGAATCACGCAATTTTATACCTCTATCATTCAAATTTTTCTTAAGTAATTGCGCACACAACAAAGCTGGATCTGGAATTGAACCTTTGGCCTCAAGCAAACCGTTTACCTCACCTTGTACACAGCGCTCGAATTGATAGGGTCCGCCTGTTATATAGGCATACGACTTACCCATTGATGGATTGCACACGCACTGATTATACAATTTCATCCCAGGAATCGCTGGAGAATACCGCATACTCACTTTTCCTCCAGAACCATTCAATGTGATATCAAACTGATTCTCGTGAATAGACAACCCGCTTGGACCTGCTCCGTAATCACTTTGCACATCTTCCCAAGCCCATCCTCCAGGAGTCATATCACGCTCGAAAGCCTCGGCATCACCAATAATACAACCAGCAATACTATCAACACCCATTGCCTGAATTGCATTTCCCCACCCATTGATCACTTTTTCAATACTGCTTCCGTACGATTCGGAACCTAAAGTCGGATCTCCATTACCACGAATGAAGATATTTCCTTGCAGCGTACTCCCGCTTTTCTCTCCGTCATGTTGCAGCAAAGTAGTGAAACGATACCCGGATCCGAGCAATGCTAATGCCGTTCCGGTTGTAACCACTTTCATTACTGAAGCAGGAACCATTCCGTCGGTTTCGTTAATAGCGACAATGGCAGAATCTGCTTTCACCGGACTTAAGTAGAAGCTCCACTTTCCACCTCGTAGTTGATCCGCGGTATTGATTGAATCAACATATGCAAGCAATTTGCCCAGAGCAGAAGTGTCAGTCTCTGGCGCAACTTTTTTAAGCGTATCGCCATCGACCACAACAGACTTCGGAGCAGGCTTTACAGAATCGCCACCGGTCATAAACATGAAAGTAGTTCCGGCAACTCCCAGAATGATGATCGCAGCAGCTGCCACCTGCTTTACGGTAAGGGTTTTATTGAGGAGGTGTTTCACACGACGAAGTTAGAGATAAGACGTGAGACAGGAGACAAGAGACAGGAATCCCGAATCATACTGGTTGTCCCGAAATGGCAAAAAACCACTTTTAGGCAATTTTAAGTCTCGTGTCTCATATCTAAAGTCTCATGTCTAATTTTTTCGTCCCTTTGTAAAATAAATACTTCGCCCTGCGCGACCTTCCTTCTGTAGTATGAAGGACATGATACCCATAACAACGAACATGGCTGCAGAGCAGAACCGGCTTCTTGAAGAAACAATTCAGCGCGAGAGGCGGCGCCTGCTTGAGTTCATCCGCAAAAGAATTCCACAGGAAGAAGATCCGGAAGACGTGCTTCAGGATGTATTTACTGAATTAACGGAAAGTTTGCGCATGGAACGGGTCATCGACCGTGTATCGGGTTGGGTGTATCGTGTTGCCCGAAACAAAATCGCTGACCTGTTCAGAAAAAGAAGAACAGAATCCTTGGAAGCACGTTATGAAAAGGAATACGGTGATGGCGAAGAAGGACTTGGACTTAATGATTTGCTGCCTGACTCGTCAGCAGGTCCTGAAGCCCAATATGCTCGTCGCGTGATCATGAGCGAATTGATGCTTGCCTTAGAAGAGTTGCCCGAAGAACAACGCTGGGTCTTTGTGGAGAATGAAATCGAGGAAAGATCATTTCGCGAATTGTCGGAAGAATCGGGAGTACCCCTCAACACATTGTTATCGCGCAAACGTTATGCTGTATTGTTTTTGCGTGAACGATTGAAAGAGCTGTATGAAGAACTGGGGAATTAGACACGAGAAGTGAGACACGAGACACGAGAAGTGAGACACGAGAAGTGAGACACGAGACGAAAATTTTAAAGAAACAGAATATTAAAACGAAATAAGATGAAATGGATTTTGAAATGTATAGGAGCAGTGATACTGTTCAGTTTGTTCGCCTTTGCCTTGGCATGGGTGACCATGTTACTCTGGAACTGGCTAATTCCTCTGCTGTTTAACGGACCGTACATCACTTACGTGCAAGCTGCGGGATTGATGATTCTCGGACGACTTTTAGTAGGTGGATTCGGTGGTAAGAAAGGCGGTCGTTGCGGAGGAAATCATTGTGATAACGGAAGCGGCTGGAGACATGGGAAACGAGGTTCCTGGAAACAGCGTTGGGAAGCCAAGATGGAAGGAATGAGTGAGGAAGAAAAGGAGAAGTTTATGGCCGGAATGAGTAAGTGCGGATGGAGAAAAGGTGATTCGGCAAATGAAGGGAATGTGCAGTAGGAAGTAAGTGTTGGTTCGTAATGCATCAGCGTCGGTAGTTATGTCATTTGAAGAGACATAATTACCGACGCTGATGCGTTAAGGATGTTTGTGTTTGCTACTGAGCAGTTCGTTTGCGAGAAAGAGCAAAAAATACGCCTGCCAAGGTTAAAATTGAAACAATAAAAACAAACATGTTGTTCTGAGAATTTCCAGGATGCTGAGGATCTTCAATATCACCTATTGAAATCATGCTTCCTTGTTTTTTATTCTTCGGCTCCGTTTTATTCAGGTAAATATCATACTCCTTTGGATAATCATAATGCGTAGTAATATCACGCCCTGTTAACCATTGGTACGTATACAATTCGTTCCATCTACGTTTACTAAGATCACCCAGATAAGTCTGCCCTTTATCGCAAGAAAAATCTCCTGATGCCGGATGAGTAAGGATATATCTTCCTTGGAAGGTTTGTTTATTAGGAGTTTCCTGAAACATCAAATCCTGAGGGAAATGTTCGCGATCATATGTTACATGCATGCGCGTGAAATACACTTTTCCATCATACACATTTCCGCCTGTGTGATAGTCTTGTCCTCTACTCACCAACCAATCAACACCTGCTTCTTTCAATTCCGCAACCATCGGAGGATCACCAACGCATGGATCGCAGAATACATTTTGCATCGGACTTACTTCCCAGGCATATTCGAGAAACACAACATTCTTTCCTTCGCGTGCATGTGCTTTGTTGTATAGATCACGATAAAACTCTCCGAATTCGCCCTGCACAAAAAGCGGTACTTTGAAATCGGTAGGAATTAATGCTGTACGGTAGTTCGTAGTTTCAATGCGACCCAACTGAGAATACATGTAGATGATCAAATCCTGAGAACCATTCGCATTCGCCATTCCCAAGCGAATCGGCAACATGAACTTTGGAGAATTGTAAGAAATCTGTAACGGTTTCAATGGAACAGCACCCGCTGATTTGTAATTTTCCAGATTCACCTTACACACAAAAAACTTCATGTTGGTTTTGATATAGGGATCAAGAACTTCCTTCGCCCCTACTGGCATCTTGTATCCGTTGTCAATTAACCATTGTTCCAATCCGCCCGATTCCTTCGCAGAGAGAATGAGAATATCGTACTCACCAACAGTATATTTAGCCTCTACAGTTACTCCATAATTCTTTTTGTCTTTCTCCATTTCCATATCCTCTGACTTAGCTGCCATGCGAGGGATATTCGCAGATTTGGCATAGTCGTAATAAACAGGATTGTAACACGGATTGTTGTCATAGTATTCTACGAGTCGAGGCGCTGAGTATGTGTCGAGCTTATCGAACAACAATCGATCAACTGTACGAATATCTTTTTCTCCAAGAACAACTGGCACTGGAACAACCATTGCAAAATCTTTGACATCGCCTTCGAAGTCACTTGACATAGTGACGGTTTGTCGGTCGCCATTCTTAGCAATAATTACTTGAGAAGTTTTATTAAAGAGCTTTACATCTGCTTTCGCCACATAAAACCCGCAAAAACTATAGCCATTCGTGGCGAATAATGCAGCGAGTGCAAAAAGGGTAATGCGTTTCATGGTAACTTGATTTATGAAATATGAACGACGAATCTTGAATGAGTTATTTGTTCCAGGAGAATTTCTCGCCTTTCATCAAGCGATCAAGTACAGGAACAAGTGGTGACAAGAAAAATAGTGCCCAAATTGGCGCTGCGGAATAAAAAGACCCCAGCGACGACCACCACCACTTTGTGGACATATAATAGGCGAGAACACCAACGGCAACGGCCCAAATTAATCTCGCTTTTTGCGAAACCGGTGTTTGAACGGGATCTGTGATCATGAAGAATGAAAACAGCAAGAGGGAACCCGCGTTCAATTGGTGAAAGAAAAAGTCAACTGGCCAACCCAAAAAGAGAATGTTGCGGGCAAACATCAGAGAAAGGAATGTTAGTAAAAATGCAATTGCTGTATCAAGACGTTTTACACGTAATAGAACGACAAGACCAGCGAGTCCAACTGCAAATAGTAACATTGCATCGCTGCCCCATTGCCCCGGAGAAATCCAAGCATCGCCTGTAAGCATTACCGTTAAGCAGATACCAAAATTGGTAGGATTAAAAATGTGCTTCCCATTCCACTTGAGAAAAAACTTGCTACCGATAGAGAGCGCACCTGCGATCACAAAAGTCCAAATGCTGTTAGCCTGGAGCATCAAACAAATGCTCATTGCGCTAACGAGCGCACTTTTTAATCCGGTCCAATCTTTGGTTTTGAATTGTATCCAACACGCCTGTACAGCAAGACATGTTAAGATCACAACATTTACACGCATGATTGGAATATCCCAATGGAGCGCAAAAATTCCATACAAAAGAAAAGTAAGTTGGAATAATACCTGATAATGCCTGGCGTCGCTACGGAACCACTCAAGAACATCTTTTAGGGGGTGGAATGCCGATTTCGAGGGATTTTCAGCTATTGGTAGGGATTCGATCTGCATATTCTTCGTGTTTATACACCAAAGATGCTGGCATAATCACAATTCCACACGAAGCAGTGAAAAAAAATGGTTGGCTTGTAAAAACGTGAAAAAATGATGCGAAGTACTAGTTGTTGTACGCCTTAAGTACCTTCTTTACACGCGAACCTGAATCACTATAGCAATGCAAATAGTAGATTCCTTCGGGGTAGCCAGAGAAGTCAATTTGAAAAATGTAATGGTCCGTCCCTTGAAAAGCAGAATTGTAATAGATCTTCCCAAATCGATCTACCACCTGCACATACATTGTTCCGGGCAATTGCATCCATGCATCAACTGTGATATAATCAACGGGAGGATTGGGATTGAAATCAAAATCCAATGGATCACAAATCGTGTAATTCCAAGTCGTAAGCCCAGCGTTACGAGCAAAACAATCGTTCCTGTAGGTATAACCATTGCATCCGCAAACAGGTTCCCATCGCGGATCGCAGTACGCTCCATACTGAATTCGTGTACTATCTACACATTGTGACTTAACTTCGGAATACAAACCGAAACATAACACAAAGAGAATGCCAAGCGCCAACCGATTCATAAGCTAAAGGTAATAAACGATTCCTGTGAAAACATCAGGCTGTCTCACACTTATTCGATTTTTTGCAACAGATACATGCATGCGCGCCCACGATTCATTGGATCACCGTTAATTCACATAACTGATTCTTGAACTATGAAAACAATACACTTTGTTGTAGTCCTTCTTGCCTCTTGCAATGTGGCTAGCATCGAGTCTCCTGGTGTAAACAAAACGGTGAAGGATATGCCGCCAGAAGAAGTGAATACCTATTACACTGGAATACGTAATCACTTGAATGCTTCGCGACTTCAACTGGCAGCAGAATTAAAAAACACTCGCACTAAAGCAGAGAAGAATGAAGTGTATAGTAAAGCCAGAAAATTGCTCGTACATACAATGATAGACAGCATGTTCACTTGTTGGTATGGTACCGAATGGGACTTCAATGGCACAACTACCAAACCTCGAATCGGAAATATTGCGTGTGGCTACTTCGTAACAACATTAATTCAACAAGCTGGATTCGACATACCCAGAATAAATTTGGCACAATGCGCGTCGTCATCTATGATTGACGTTTTGTGTCCCCAAAAGTCAATCGCCATCATTACAAAAAACAAAGTCGCTCAAGTGAAGGAACATTTATTAGCACAACCTGATGGACTATTTATTCTAGGCCTCGATACACATACTGGCTTTATCGTAAAATCAGGAAAGTCGCTAGAATTTGTTCACTCAAATTATTCCTTTGGGAATGACGGTGTGACGCACGAATCATTCGACACGTGCAGTGCAATTCAAAACAATCACTACTTCGTCATTGGAAACTTCTCGCAGAGCGATACGACAATTAAGAATTGGCTGGAGGGTACAGCGTATGTAATGGAATAGTTTAATATTTCACACCAACCAACAGCATATCGTCAGTTTGGGTATTGCCTTTCATCCATTCTGTAATACGCTCAGCAATGATTTGCTTTTGCTTACTCATCTTCTCGCCTGAAATTTCTTCGAGCAATTTCCTTAAACGTTCGCGTTGAAATTTCTTTCCTTGCGGTCCGCCAAATTGATCTGTAATTCCATCGCTGGCCATGAAAAAAGCATCTCCCTTTTGCAGGTCAATTTGATGAGAAGGCGGAGGTGCCATAACGTGCTCCTGAATCGACCCAACAGAACATTTTGCCGCTTTCAATTCTGCAACTTCCCCGTTCTTCGAAAGATACAACGATGTACCCGCTCCTGCATAGTTCAATTTTCCCGTTGCTTGATCGAAAATACAAAGTCCGACTTCCATTCCGTCGTTGAGTTCATTCTCCGGACGTTGTTGTCCAAGTGATCGCTTAACTTCTGTATTCATCAATTCAAGAATAACAGCAGCATCCAGAGCAGTCGCTTTGTCTAATGCGTTTCTCAATGCATTATGACCAATGAACGTGAGAAAGGCTCCAGGAACGCCATGACCGGTACAATCAATTGCCGCAACAATTATTTTACCCTTGCATTCTTCAACGAAATAAAAATCTCCGCCAACTATGTCTCTGGGACGAAGCAGAAAAAAGCTCTCAGGCAGAATACGATTCACCAAATGAATGTCAGGCTCCAAAGCATTTTGCAATCTGCTGGCATAACGAATGCTATCGAGAATATCCTTATTCTGCTCTTCAATTACTGATTTTTGCTGGGCAAGTTCTTTTGCAGTTCTGCTCTTCAATCTGAATCGACTCCAAGCGAAAAGTCCGGCAAGAAACACGGCAGCGAAAATGGCGAGAAAGAAATTTTTGTGAATAGAAGTGTAACACACGAAATCTTCGTCAGGACCAAAGAAGGCGCCGAACATACCGCCGGATGCATATGCCCTATGCGAAGTGGATAAAATAATGGCAAGCGTAATACCCAAATAACTTCTATTCATAGAAATGATTTTAGAATTGATGAAGTTACCTAATACAGTAGCTTTTACCAAAGAAGAATTCTGCAGTAGCTTGAATAACTACATTGCCACATGGTGAAGCGACAATTCAAATTCGAATAATCGAGGGATCAGACTGTAAACAAAATCAATCAGCAAACAAAACTTCGGAAGAGATAAGCGCTACTTTCTCCAAGAGTAGATGTTCTTTGCAGACACCCACTTCCCGTTTTTGAACTGAAAAAGTGTTGCTCCGCCATTGCCGCAATTCGCTCCGCATTGAAATGCAGTGTATACAATTGCAGTACTTCCATCTCTGGAGAAAAGCGGTTTTCCTACTTCGAAAAATCCGTTGCTGTGCAATTTGAAATACGCCTTCCATGCCTTTGCCGCTTTCTTTGCGCTCAATGCGCTTGAAGGCAAAGTTGAAGAAGGAAGCACGATCGCATTTGCAATGGAATCTTTGCTCCATAGTGTGTGATCATTCTTTGAAAGCTGCTGCTTCATGAATAGCACGTCGTCCTCTGAAATGAACTTACCGCGCACCATGTCTCCAAAAAAGATGGAGTCAGAGTCTATATCGCCCGAGAAATAACAAAGAACTGAATCGCGGAGCAGAAAAGTATCAGAAGCGTTGGCATTGAGAATTGCAGTCTTCAACAACTGTGCGCGGCTTTGACCGAAAACTGCGAATGAAACCAAAGACAACAATGCAGCAAGAACTATTTTTTTCATATCAACTAATTATAAATTATTCACTCATCAAACTACATATTCCTTCTATATTGTCCACCCACTTCAAACAACGCTTCCGTGATCTGACCAAGCGAACAATATTTCACCGCTTCCACCAAAGCATTAAATCCGTTTTCATTATGAATTGCAGCTTTCTGCAAAACAGACAACGCATTCTTGCCTCGTTCTTCATTTGCTTTGTGAAGATTCTTCAACATTTCAATCTGATAATCCTTCTCCTCTGTAGTGGCGCGAATTACTTCTTTCGGACGCACAGTTGGAGATCCTTTTGATGAAAGGAATGTGTTCACGCCAATAATCGGATATTCTCCTGTATGCTTCTGCATTTCGTAATACAATGACTCTTCCTGAATCTTTCCGCGCTGGTACATCGTCTCCATTGCCCCAAGAACTCCACCACGCTCACTGATCTTGTCAAACTCACTTAATACGGCCTCTTCAACAAGGTCAGTTAAATCTTCAATGACAAACGAGCCCTGAAGCGGATTCTCATTCTTCGCTAATCCCAACTCGCGATTAATGATCAACTGAATGGCCATTGCGCGACGAACACTTTCTTCCGTAGGAGTAGTGATTGCTTCGTCGTATGCATTTGTATGAAGCGAATTGCAGTTGTCGTATATCGCATACAATGCCTGAAGTGTAGTACGGATATCATTGAAGTCAATTTCCTGCGCATGCAACGATCGTCCTGATGTTTGAATATGATACTTCAACATCTGCGAACGTTCATTACCATTGTATTTGAACTTCATTGCCTTCGCCCAGATTCTTCTTGCCACGCGACCCAAAACCGAATATTCAGGATCCATTCCATTCGAGAAGAAGAACGAAAGGTTAGGCGCAAAATCATCAATATTCATTCCTCGTGAGAGGTAATATTCAACGAATGTAAATCCGTTAGACAACGTCAAGGCCAATTGCGTAATAGGATTCGCTCCTGCTTCAGCGATGTGATATCCCGAAATAGAAACGGAGTAGAAATTGCGCACCTTATTGTCAATGAAATACTGCTGCACGTCACCCATTAATCGCAACGAAAACTCTGTAGAGAATATGCACGTATTCTGTGCCTGATCTTCCTTCAAGATATCAGCCTGTACCGTTCCGCGGACTTGAGATAATGTGTGTGCTTTGATTTTCTCGTACACATCTGCAGGCAACACTTGATCTCCGGTAATTCCTAAGAGCATCAAACCTAGTCCGTCGTTGCCTTCCGGTAATTCGCCTTGGTAATTCGGACGAGCAATACCTTTCTTCTCCCACAGTTCATTCAACTTCTTCTCCACTTCAGCTTCAAGCTTGTTCTCTTTGATGTATTTCTCACATTGCTGATCAATAGCAGCATTCATGAAAAACGCAGCAATAGTTGGTGCCGGACCGTTAATCGTCATTGACACTGAAGTCTTCGGATCTGCAAGATCAAATCCTGAATACAATTTCTTCGCATCATCCAAACAACAAATAGAAACACCGGAATTTCCGATTTTACCATAAATATCCGGACGAATTTCAGGATCACGACCATACAGCGTAACTGAATCAAATGCCGTCGACAATCGCTTCGCGGGCATTCCCAATGAAACGTAGTGAAAACGCTTATTGGTACGTTCCGGTCCGCCCTCTCCGGCAAACATTCGCGTTGGATCTTCTCCTTCTCGCTTAAATGGATAAATACCTGATGCGTATGGGAATTCTCCAGGTAAATTCTCTTGCCCAAGCCACTTCAGTAAATCGCCCCAAGCTTCGTACTTCGGAGTAGAAACTTTCGGAACCATCGTGTGTGACAGTGATTCGTAATGCGTTGCAATCTTCAACTCCTTGTCGCGAACTTTGAAAATGTAAAACTCGTCTTGGTAATTTTTCGCCTTCGCAGGAAAATCTTCGATCAACTTCATGTTCCGTTGATCCATATCCAACTTCAAGCGATCATACGTTGATTCAAGCTCATTGATTACTTCAGCATTGAGTGAATTTTTATCTGCGTTGAGTGTATCAATTGACTTGCGCAATGCATACAACTTCTGCGCGATTGCAGCCTGCTCCTTTACTTTCTTATCGTAACCGCGGTTATTATCTGTAATCTCTGAAAGGTAACGCGTACGCGCAGGCGGAATAATGTAAATCTTCTCCGACATTTCTGAAGTCAGCGTAAATGAAGACTGCAAATCAGCGCCGGCCTTGCTTGCCATTGTCTTGATCACGATGGAATAAAGCTGATTCATTCCCGGATCGTTAAACTGCGAAGCTATGGTTCCAACAACAGGCAACTCCTCATCAGGTGTTTCCCACAATTGATGATTACGCTTGTACTGTTTGCGCACATCACGTAACGCATCCAATGCTCCGCGCTTATCAAACTTATTCAACGCAATTACATCAGCGAAGTCAAGCATATCTATCTTCTCGAGTTGAGTAGCAGCTCCATACTCCGGAGTCATCACGTACAAACTCATGCTGCTATGCTCAATGATCTCTGTATCGCTCTGACCGATTCCTGATGTTTCGAGAATGATCAAATCGAAATTAGCCGCCTTCAAAACATCAACAGCTTCCTGCACATGTTTTGACAACGCGAGGTTACTCTGACGTGTAGCCAAAGAACGCATATACACACGCGAATTGTTGATGGCATTCATTCGAATACGATCGCCCAACAATGCCCCTCCTGTTTTGCGTTTTGACGGATCTACCGAAATGATCCCGATAGTCTTATCCTTAAAATCAATAATGAATCTACGCACCAGTTCATCAACCAGTGATGACTTTCCCGCTCCACCTGTACCGGTTATACCCAAAACAGGAGTTTTCGATTTTTTCGCAAGCGCCTTCACTTCCACAAACACATCAGCATGTTTGTCGGAGAAATTTTCCGCTGCAGAAATCAGTCTTCCCAGTGATTTATGATCGCGACTGCTGAGCTTCTTCTCTTCTCCGTTCAATTCAATTCCGGTTGGGAAATCACACTTCTCAAGCAAGTCATTGATCATTCCTTGCAGACCCATTGCACGTCCGTCGTCAGGGTGATAGATGCGCGTAATTCCGTATTCCTGCAGCTCAGCAATTTCCTCAGGCAAAATTGTTCCGCCACCGCCACCAAAAATGCGAATATGTCCGCAGCCCTTCTCCTTCAACAGATCAAACATGTATTTGAAAAATTCCATGTGACCACCTTGGTAAGAGGTAATGGCAATAGCATTCGCATCTTCTTGCACAGCACAATTCACAATCTCCGCAACGCTTCTATCATGACCCAAATGGATCACCTCAGCACCACTCGACTGAATAATCCGACGCATGATATTAATAGCAGCATCGTGGCCATCAAATAGTGACGCGGCAGTTACAATTCGGATTTTATTGACAGGTTGATAAGGCTTCGCTTCCTGCATATGACGTATTTTAATCTGATCAGTTTTTTAGGAACGTAAAAATACGCTTATACCTGCGTTTCGCCAAATGAAAATAGTGTTTGGATCAAGTGTAAACCTTTGTAAAACAACACTATAAAATCTCGTGAGCCTCAACTAGACACATTCTTCAACAAAGCATGCAAAAGGATGCTTACAGCGACGCTCCGTCCTGTTTAAGGATTTTACGAATGAAAAGTCGCAAGTCGTTGTTCAATCGCTTCAATTCCGAGAAGAAATCATTCTGCTTTGCAGTGTATCGCGTGTACTGCAACAGCACGGTGTTACCCGATTTTGCAAGACGCTTTTCTAATCGCGAACCAAATGTTGAATCTTGTGCGAAATTTAAACGCTTCGCACGTGATACGATAGAATCAAAAACACTTATTCTGATTCTCTCCTTAATTTGAATTTCCTTTTGCGCAATGATCGATGTGTAAACGCTATCTGCATAATGCGCAGAATAGAGCATGAAGTCTGTTCGTATCGACTCATCACTATTCCCGTTCATGTAGGTTATATATTGCTCAGAATCCTTTCCATATCGCGATGCCAAATACCATGTGGCGCCAGTCACTCCAATGAACGTAGCTAAATTCTCATTGTAATCAACATCATTTTTAATAAATACAGTTCCGTGCGTCAACTCGTGAATGATCAATTCCGCTAAATCACCTTCACTGCGCTTGAGCATTGAAGATAAAACAGGGTCTTTAAACCAACCAAGCGTTGACCACCCAGAAGCTCCGCCGATATCGACATCCAAACCTAGCAGCTTGAGGCGATCGTATTCTTCTTTCGCTTTTGCTTGTACAAAAAAACCTTTGTAAGGCATGCCGCCCAAGATTGGAAAATTCCACACGTGCGGTTTCAATGAAAATCGTTCTGAAGCTGTAACCACAAACATGATTTGCTGCCCCTTCTGATCAAAGAATGTAGAATAGTTTTCGGATCGCTTTAACCCAATAGAATCATACGCAAATTGTTTGATATCATCAATGAGATGAAGTTTCGCTTTAATGTCTTCACTCACGGTAGGGTCAGTGTAAACCTCACTAATAGGGCGTGCGCTCCAAACAATCTCAAGTTGGCCTTTACCCATGCGCAATCCATAGACCATGAGATCGGCCTCCCACAGACAGAAAACAACTAGAGGAAGCAGAATGAAATCGGTGAAATAAAAGCGGAGATAGCGCAATCGCATCGCATAAAGTTACAGAATCGTAGGATTAATCGAGCTTGGTAAATCGTACATTTGACCTATGTTTTTCTTCCTGTCGAAAGTACTTGCCTTTCTAGTAATGCCATTTACATGGGCTATGATACTTTTGGTAATTGCATGGTTGACGAAAAATCAGTTGAGACGCAAAAAGTGCTTCATCGCAGCGATGGTAATTCTTTTTGTTTTCTCAAATCGTTTCCTCCACAATCAGGTTACAATGGCGTGGGAGGTTGACGATATTGCAGAACCACCTCCTGGAACATATGATGGAATTATTGTTTTAGGGGGGTTCAGCACCTATAATGAGAAATTTGACAGAATAAATTTTTCCTGCAGTTCCGATCGTTTAATGCAAGCACTTCAATTGCAAAAGAAAAATGTTGCACCATTTATTCTGGTTAGCGGAGGAAGCGGAAGTCTTACGTTTCCTGAACATCGAGAAGGAACAAGAGTGAGAACATACTTGAAAAAGTTAGGTCTTCCTGATTCTATTCTACTCATAGAAAATGATTCAAAGAATACGTATGAAAACGCGGTATTCTCGGCCAAAATTCTAAATGCGAGAAAAACGAATGGAAAATATCTGCTGATCACATCCGGCTATCATATGCGAAGGTCAATGGGGTGTTTTACAAAAGCTGGACTGAATTGTGTACCATACAGCGTTGACCTGCACGGTGGAGAATCTCGCTACAGTCTTGATTACTTCCTTGCACCAGACCCTGGAGTGCTTTCAGACTGGAATCTACTTTTTCACGAGTGGATTGGTTGCGTTACCTACAAAATGATCGGTTATTTGTAACCGCGATACTAGTTCAATGGGTGATCCAATTGTTTCTTAAACTTCCGCTTTAACTTCTTATTCTCTGTAAATTTCACCAAAACATTGCTGCGCATTTCTGGCTCATTATCTCCCGCACAATGTAAGGTATCAATCGCTAGTTGCGGACGCAACACTACAGCTCCTGCGGTGCTCACTCCTTTTACGGTAATGGGCAAATGGAAATCTGCATTAGTATACTTGTCATTCCACGAGTAGTAAAACACGCCATCTTCCTTGTAATACTCCAACTCCGGAACAAATCGGTTATACAAATACTGATCAAAAAACCAAGTGTAATCCGACAGCGTTTTTTCATTCACAATGTCTATAAAATCCTGAGACTTCACATTCTTGTAAGCAAATCGGGTTGCAAATGTTTTGATGATATCAAAAAACACTTTATCGTCATTAATCGTCTCGCGAAGCGTGTGCAAAATCCATGCGCCCTTGGTATAAATATCTCCATCCTTGTAATTGAAATAACGTTGTCCGTAAGGACCAACCACGGGTCGACGATTAATGATTGTCCATTTGTAAGTGCGCATATAATCGGTGTATGCTTTATATCCGTATTTGCGTTCTACAAACAAGCACTCTGCGTATGTTGCAAATCCTTCATGCAACCATCCGTCCGCCAAGTCATATGCGGTTAACGAATTTCCCCACCATTCATGCGCCGTTTCATGCAGAATGATGTAATCAAATCCGAGTGCATTGTTCTTGAAACCATTTCCGTATGCAATTGCAGTTTGGTGTTCCATTCCGGCATATGGCGCTTCTACTAATTTGAATCCATCACGGTAAAACGGATAAGGCCCAAACAAATCTTCATAAACAGCAAGATGTTCTTTCAATTGCGGGAAATGTGCCTTAGCCTTTTCGTAATCCTGCTCCAGCACGTAGTGATTCAAAGCGAGTGTGTCGCCCGTAACTTTGCTTGAGTATGTGTCGTGAAGCAGTTTGTACTTCCCAATGTAGAAGGTGATGTTGTAGAGGTTGATCGGATAATTAACATTCCATGAATAACTTTCAAAAGTTGTGTCATCTTCCACTCTTTCGCTTCTACCTCCACGGCCATTGCTGACGACTACGAATCCCTTCGGGACTTGGATCTGGATCCCTACCCGTTGCGACTCATCATTAACCACATCCTTACACGGCCACCAAATGCTCGCTCCCTCAGTCTGGCAAGCAACGCCCCACCAAGGATTATCTAATTCATCCTTCTTTCGAACAAAACCACCTTTCCATGGCGGGCGTTGGGCATTTGGCGGCTTCCCGTGATAATAAATTTTAACGGCAATTTCATATTGTCCCGTTACCACAAGTGGATAGATAACATAGAGCGTGTTTCCTAATCTTGAATGCTTAAGCCTGTCCCATGCAGAAGTATAAAATTCACCATCGTCAAAATTCCCACACACACTATCCACGACCAAATCACTTCCTATGTCGAATTGAAAAGTGTCAGATGGAACTCTTATCACCGCGTGCGTCAAAACGCTCCCAACGATTTCACCGTCATCGTTCAAAGAGGAGAATTTGATGTCCAAATCATATGCAAATACATCAAAGCATTTCCTATACTTCGACTCCTGATCTCCCAACAAACTCAACGCCTCCGTGTTCTCCGGATATTTTCCCGCACTATTCGGATTGTGCAATTTGAAATGCACTCCGAAGATGCTGCACGCAGAAGCGAAGACAACAAAGAATATTGATACGAAAAGGGATTTTTTCATTTGTAAAGTAATGAATACTGTTATCGTGAATCGCCCTTGTGTCCTCTAATAGTGCTTGTAGTTGTCAGACTGTGTGTGTTCATTTTTGTCTGTTATCGATACGATCCCGCAAGGGCGTGATCACTCGAACTGACAAAAATGAAAATGTATCAAAGTCGGACAACTACAAATTTGCCAATTGCTCTTCTATCGCTTTAATCTTCGACTCTGCATCACTCATCTTGCGCTTCTCCACTTCAATCACTTCAGGCTTCGCATTCTGAACAAAGCGTTCGTTTGCGAGTTTCTTCTGAACAGAAAGCAGGAATCCTTTGTTGTACTCCAAATCCTTCTTCAAGCGATCGCGCTCTTCTTCTACATTAATATTCCCTGTTACAGGAATAAAATATTGTGAAGATCCGGCAACAAAAGAGAACGCATTCTCTGCTGCATCCTTGATTACTTCTATCGGATGAACGTTTGCGAGTTTTTCAATAACAGCATAGAAGCGATCTGCGCCTGAAACAGGATTCAGAACTTTCAATTCTAGTCTTTCCTTAGGCGAAAGTCCTTTTTGCGAACGGAACATTCTCACCGTGGTTACTACTTGCTGATCGGTTTCGAATTGCGTTACCAACTTCGCGTCGGATGGTAAAATCTCCGGCCATGATGCAACGATGATTGCATCCTTCTCATTTCTGTCTTCAAGCAAATGATACAACTCTTCCGTGATGAACGGCATGAACGGATGCATGATCTTCAATAACTTCTCGAAGAACTCACAAGTACGAGCATAGGTCAACGCGTCAATTGGTTTTGAAACACCATCCACAAATTCAGGCTTCACCATTTCCAGATACCATGCACAGAAGTCGTCCCACACCAATTTGTAAGTCGACATCAATGCATCCGACAAACGGAATTTCGCATAGTGATCATTGATCTCTGCCAATTGCTGATTGAACTTCGCATCAAACCACGCTGTAGCGGCAACAGCAACTTTCGGTTGTTCCAAAGACGAATCAACTGTCCATCCTTTTACTAGGCGGAACGCATTCCAAACTTTATTCGAGAAGTTTCTCCCTTGCTCGCACATCGATTCATCGAAAGGCAAATCGTTTCCGGCGGGTGAACACAATAGCATTC